>JAEEGH010001282.1_pt1 | contig 73399 bp, 62 predicted proteins | sample 9134181 | NCBI WGS metagenome assembly JAEEGH01 (sample SAMN16246544, study PRJNA631951) | gut metagenome | biome: gut microbiome; feature: rumen; material: DP-attached | host: Bos | place: Iran: Karaj | collected 2018-10 | reverse complement strand
GTTGGATACGCGTTACTCACCCGTGCGCCGGTCGCCATCAATCAAAGCAAGCTTCGATTATGCTGCCCCTCGACTTGCATGTGTTAAGCCTGTAGCTAGCGTTCATCCTGAGCCAGGATCAAACTCTACATTGTATAATTTTTATGCTTCGCAGAAAAATTATACAGCTTTCGTCGTCGCTCGGCATAGCTCAAGCAAGCTTGGCTCTGCACTCGCTCCTAGAAACCTTGTAAAATCTCTCTGCATCGTTTACTCTGTCTCAGAACGCTTATCCGGTAGTATTATTATAAGGTTGCTTGCGCGACCTTATCAAGAATTAAACGGTTTGTTTTTACACCCAAGTACATATTTAATATATATACTCGCTTCTTGTACTACTTCTTTCTCTGTCTATGTAAGTCTTTCAAAGAACTCTCGTTTATGCCTCGAACCAAATTTTAGCGCGAAAGCGGATGCAAAGGTACGACTAATTTTTCATCCCACCAAACTTTTCGAGAATTATTTTTCAAAAAAATGAAAAGTTTTCGCATTCTTTGACAATACGAAAACTTTACACCTTATTATATTATATAAAAGAGGGCTATTCAAAGACTTCTTCTATGCTATCTTCGGTCACATCGCTGAGTCCCGATTCGTCCATATTACACGGATTATATCCTGGCGGAAGGTCGAAAACAGCCTTTTCGTTATAGCCCAGTTGCTTGTCTTTATATACCTTTTGCATATAAAGAGCAAAGACAGGAAGCGCCATCGTTGCACCCTGCCCCATCGCCATCGACGAGAAATGGATGTCACGATCGTCACCACCGACCCACACGCCGCTGACCAAGGTAGGAGTCAGTCCCATGAACCAAGCGTCACTATTATTATTGGTAGTACCTGTCTTACCACCCAATTCAGCCGTAAAGCCGTACTTATGGCGTAGACGTCCGGCAGTACCGCCATCGACGACAGCCTTCAGCATGTAAAGCATCTTGTTGGCACTTTCCTCGCTGATCACCTCGTTCATGCGCGGCTGGAACTGTGCCAGCTCGTTGCCTTCATTGTCCTCGATTCTTGTCACGAACATATGTGCAGCACGAATGCCGTGATTGACGAAGGCCGTATAAGCGCTCACCATTTCACCCACCGTGATTTCACAAGGTCCAAGACACAAGGCCATAGACGGGTGAATCTCCGGATTACGGATGCCATATTCACGAAGCAAGGAAACAAAAGCCTGAGGACTGAGTTTGCTCATCAGATAGGCCGATATCCAGTTGTTCGACTGCTGGAGTCCCCACTTCAGCGTGACCATCTCACCATAGCGGGCATGTCCTGAATTACGAGGAGTCCAAGGGCGCCCTGCCACCATATATGTCTGCTGGACATTCGGTGCCAGGTCGCAGGGGGAGAATCCATTCTCCATAGCCAGGGAATACAGGAACGGCTTGATGGTAGATCCCACCTGGCGACGGCCTTCCATAGCCATGTCGTAAGCAAAATGTGTGAAGTCGAGTCCTCCGACATATGCCTTGACGTGACCATTCTGAGGGCAAATACTCATGAATCCCATTCTCAAGAATGACTTATAGTAGCGGATAGAGTCGAGCGGGGTCATGATGGTGTCTTTCTCGCCATGATAGGTAAACACGCTCATTTCCGTCTTCGTTCTGAAGGACTGCATAATCTGCTCCTCTGTAGCGCCATCATTCTTCATGAGTCTGTAGCGCTCACTCTGGCGAACGGAACGCATCAGGATTTTATTCAGCTGATCCTGCGAGAGACTTCCAGAATACGGGGCGTTCTTATGCCCTTTGTTTTCTTTGTCGAAAGCGGGTTGCAGGTACTTGACGACATGTTCGCGTGCCGCCTGCTCGGCATACTCCTGCATACGGGAATCGATGGTGGTATGGACCCTCAAGCCATCGGTGTACACATTATATGGGTCGCCATTTTTCTTGTAATTCTTATTACACCAGCCATACAAAGGATCCGTTTCCCAGTTGATGGAATCGATATGATATTTTACCATATTCCACGAGGGATAATCAGAAACGTTGGGTTTCTTAGCCATCATGTAGCGACGCAGGAAATCGCGGAAATAGACTGCTATGCCGTCCTTATGGTCAGCAACATGGAACTTCAGGTTCAGCGGCTCTGCACAATATTTCTGATGTTCAGCCTCTGTGATATACCCAGCCTTCAACATCTGTCCCAGCACGACATTACGTCGCTCCAACGAACGGTCCGGATGACGGACTGGGTTGTAGTACGACGGATTCTTACACAATCCCACGAGAACAGCCGCCTCTGTCGGGGTCAGGTCTTTGGGCTCTTTACTAAAATAGGTATTAGAAGCCGTCTTGATGCCCACTGCATTATGCAAGAAATCGAAGTAGTTGAGATACATGGTCAGAATTTCGTCCTTCGTATAGTTACGCTCCAGCTTGACTGCAATCACCCACTCGATGGGTTTCTGCAGCAATCGCTCCATCACGCTGTGTGCGGTCTCCGAATACAGCTGCTTAGCCAGCTGCTGGGTAATGGTTGAACCGCCTCCGGCACTCTTTTGCCTTAAGAATCCACGCTTGACAACTGCACGGCCCAAGGCATAGAAGTCAATGCCCGAATGGTCGTAGAAACGGACATCCTCCGTAGCGACCAACGCCTGCACCAACGAAGGCGACAACTGGGTATAGTCGACAATAATACGGTTTTCGCGATTATAGTTCCATGTACCCATCACCTTACCGTCGGCCGAAATCACCTGCGTGGCAAAACGGTTGATGGGATTCTGGAGGTCCTCAATGGGCGGCATATAACCTATCCATCCCTCGTTGATGGCGTAGAATGCTGCTCCTGCAGTCAGTACAGAAGCGACCAAAAGTGCCCATAAAGTACGTATTATCCACTTTCTCATGACTGAAAATTCTTTAGTTTGCGTGCAAAATTACAAAAAATCTTCCGAATAATCATGCAAAATTCAGAAATTTGTTTTGTTCTTCACTCAACTTTTCGTAACTTTGTGCCCGATAAAAACCCAAATAGATGGAAAAGCATGATTTTGTAACGATTGCCGACCTCACGAGAGAGAAGATTCTCTATATGATTGAGATGGCACAAGAGTTTGAACGTCACCCCAACCGCGAGTTGCTGAAGGGCAAGGTTGTGGCGACTCTTTTCTTTGAGCCTTCCACGCGAACTCGTCTCTCTTTCGAGACGGCAGCCAATCGTCTGGGAGCGCGCGTCATTGGCTTTGCAGACCCCAAGATTACCAGTGGCACCAAGGGAGAAACGCTGAAGGACACCATTCTGATGGTTTCCAACTATGCCGACGTGATTGTAATGCGCCACTACATTGAGGGCGCGGCCCAATATGCCTGCGAGGTGGCCCCAATCCCCATTGTCAATGCCGGCGACGGTGCCCACCAGCATCCCTCACAATGTATGCTCGACCTTTACTCCATCTACAAGACGCAGGGCACGCTGGAGAATCTGAACATCTATCTGGTTGGTGACCTGAAGTACGGCCGCACCGTCCACTCGCTCATCATGGCCATGCGCCACTTCAATCCCACATTCCATTTCGTGGCTCCCAAGGAACTGGCCATGCCCCAGGAATACAAGATTTATTGCAAGGAGCACGGCATTCAGTATCAGGAACATACCGCCTTCAACGAGAAGGTGATTGCCGATGCCGACATTCTCTACATGACGCGTGTGCAGAAGGAGCGCTTCTCAGATCTGATGGAATACGAGCGCGTCAAGAACGTGTACATATTAAATAATGACATGCTCCGTTTGGCCAAACCCAATATGAAGATTCTGCACCCCCTACCCCGTGTCAACGAGATTGCCTACGACGTCGACGAGAACCCTCACGCCTACTACATCCAGCAGGCCGGCAACGGGCTCTTTGCCCGCGAGGCTATTTTCTGCGACGTGCTGGGCATCAGCCTCGACGACGTCAGGAACGACAAAACGATTATTGAGTAGACCAAACAACGGATTACACGGATTAAACGGATTAGAATTATGAACAAGAAAGAACGCCTTGTTGCCGCCATTGAGCACGGCACCGTTATCGACCACATACCCGCCGCCAAGACCTATCAGGTGGCCAGTCTTCTGGGACTCTTCGACCTGAAGACACCCGTCACCATCGGATTCAACTACCCCTCGCAGAAGGTGGGTATGAAGGGCATCATCAAGGTGTCCGACAAGTTCTTCACTGACGATGAAATTTCACGACTTTCCGTCGTGGCCCCAAAGGTCATTCTCAACATCATCCGCGACTACGAGGTGGTGGAGAAAAAAACTGTCGAGACACCCGATGAGATTAAAGGTATTGTGAAGTGCAACAACCCCAAGTGCATTACCAACAACGAGCCGATGGCCACCCATTTCCATGTGGCTGACGGCATCCTGACCTGCCACTACTGCGAAAAGGAACAGGATATTAATAAGGTCGAGCTGGTATAATTACCCTTTCCACCGCATTGTAAACAAAAAAAATCGTGCAGTTCTTTTCGGACTGCACGATTTGTATTCAATATTATTTGAACATTAGCTGGGCAAACTGGTAGAGGCTGCGACGCCAGGTATGCCATTCGTGGGCCGTTCCAGGCGATTCGTAACCAACGGCATTCATGCCGAGTTGTTCCTTGATGTTCTTGGCTGCCTCAACACACCCCATATTCTCCTTGCCGCCACCGCTCATGAAGAGCAACTTGACGTTCTTGGCGAAACCTTCTGATTCCCTCACCTGATCAACACTCCAAGGACCACTGCTGAAAGAACCAACATAAGCGAACTTATCCGGATTGGCAAGTGTAATTTCACGAGCCTGCATTCCACCCATTGACAGACCGGCATAGGCACGATGCTGAGGATCGGCAATGACGCGATAGTTTTTCTCTACCATTGGGATGATATCGTTGAAGAGCACATTCTTGAAGCCCTCCGAGAAGCCACCAAAACGGCCACGACGCGGACCACCCTGACCGGGAGCACCCTGCGGACGCTGACCACCAGCAGGACGGGGGCCACCGAAGCCTCCGAAACCACCTTGTTCACCAGGACGGCGTGTGTTCAAGCCATTGTCCATCACAATGATGCAAGGAACAGCCTTGCCCTCAGCAATCAGATTATCCATAATCTGAGCGGTATGACCCTGCTCAGCCCATCCATACTCGTTCTCACCCATGCCGTGCTGCAGATACAGAACGGGGAATTTCTTGGTGGGATTGGTAAAATACTCAGCGGGAAGATATACATGGCAGCGGCGCATCTTCTCCGTGTAGGTCGACCAGTAGAAAACCTCGCTCATGGAACCCTGAGGCACATTCTTTACCTGCCAGAAATCCTGGTCGTCTGAAGGAATCTCAATACCGCTTCCCCAACGGCTGGCACCATAATAGTAGAGGCTACCCGGATCGGGCACAGAGGCACCGTCGATGTTCAGCTGATAGTAGTGGAAGCCCTCGTCCTGAGGTTCAGAGGTACCAGTCCAAACACCATTCTCGTCCTTAGTCATGATGTAGATTTTACCGGCAATGTCGAGGCCTACGAAAGTAGCATCGGGAGCCTTGATCTGTGCACGAACCATGCGTTGTGAGTTGACCATCGGGTACTGCTTGTTGTCCTGATTGGTCGAAGCCGGTTTGAAGTCTTCGGTGACGTTTTCCGTTACTGATGGAACTTTGGGGTTCTCTCTGGGAGCACCAAACTGAGCTGACGCTGTCAGGCATGAGAGAGCCAGCAATGAAAGAATCGTTTTTTTCATAAATAAGTTAATGTTTATTTGAATAGATTGATATTACTTTTGCTTATTTTGACGTAACTCACCTAGAAAAGTTCAATTCGAATGGCCATCGTTATATAACATTAACATTTCCGTCCGCAACACAGCGGACGAGCCGCATGGATTTTTTTTTCTAAATATTTTGCTTTTTTGTTTTGTATTGTGCTCACTAATTCGTATATTTGCAGCGTGAAACATCAATAATATTCGCTTATGCTTGACAGAACAGAGACCATAGAGAAGCTGAAGACTACTCGTCAGTATCTTGACGAGCACTATGGCGTACACTCCATGACGCTCTTTGGATCGCTGGCACGCAACGAACAGCGAGAAGACAGCGATGTGGACATTTGTGTGGAGATGGTACCCAATTTGTTTAACCAGGCTGGTGTGAAGATCTATCTCCAGGAGCTGCTTGGATGCGACGTTGATGTGGTGCGGATGCGAGAACGTATGAACCCAGTTTTTAAACAGCAAATCTTGAAATATGGAATTCGAGTCTTCTGAGAAACAGGCAATGGTCTATGAGACCCTGAAGAATATCGAGACAGCCATCACTCGGCTACAGGAGCGCACCGTCCAAATACATACTGTCGATGACTTTCTCCTCTCGCCTTTTGGTATGGAGAAACTCGATGCTGCCTGCATGGTGATTATTGCTTTGGGTGAGGCAGTAAAAACACTGGACAAACTTACTGACAAGAAGTTGCTTCTCACATACCCTGCTGTAGAGTGGAAAAAAGTTATGGGAGCAAGAGACATTATGGCACACCACTACTTTGAGGTTGATGCAGATGCCATTTTCAGTATCGTGAAGAAAGATCTGGAACCCTTGAAAAAAGCTATCGACTTCTTCAAGCAAGAACTGTTCGAAAACGACAATCAATAACATATAATGTATAACTCTTAAAATCGCAGATGCCTATGGGCTGAGAGAAATAGTGACAAATGTGATTAAAGGGTACGAATCATGTATGTGATTTTTGTTTTGGAGGGCACTTCTTCATATTATTATTTCATCTAAAAAGTGGTTCATTCAGAATCGTCCCCATAACTCAACGATCTATTGAAGTAGTAAAAGACAAAAAGTATAGATATGCAAAGATTAATATCATTAATAATTGCTGTATTATTTACAGTAATAAGCCAAGCGCAAAAAGAGCATCTTACTTTCATGGGAATTCCTATAGACGGGAAAATAAAGAATTTTCAGAAAGAGCTTAAGAATAAGGGATTTAGCCGCACTTCAGAACGTTCTAAAGGCATAAGGTTTTATAATGGTTCATTCTCCGGGCACAAATGCAAACTTCTCGTTTCGTTTAATACCAATACAGATGTTGTTTATAGTGTCTCAGTATGTATTCCTTGTGGATTTAAGAATTCATCAGAACTGACATATCAGAACTTCAAAAAAGACCTTATAAAAAAATACGAGACAGACAAATTTGACATATATAACGATTACTATTTAGACCATAAAGAACTATTTAAGGAAGATGTAGAAACAGGGAAACTTAACCGAATAAATACATCATCTTCTGAGACTGGCATAAACGGAAGGGAGTCTACCGTTATTAATATAACAAAGCCTATCATACCTGAACTTTCCGATGATTTAGTCCCTTGTTTTGGATATGTGTACTTGTTATGCAAGGCAAATATCGGGATTATTAATGTTTCATCAGAATATAGATATGACGTGGAAAGTGATTATCGAGATTATGTTATGATAATCTATTTAGATTCACAAAATTATGAGCCAATAAAAAAGGCAGAGGAGGCTGATTTGTAAATAATGAAATCTCCCATTCAATGTCATAGTGCTTTAAGAAATATCGATAGCGAAGAGATTATTGATATTAATGATGCCAAAGGTTTAGGCAAGGTATTTTATTGTCCGTATTGCAAGGGAGAAATGATTCCAAGGTGTGGCAAGCACAATGAATGGCATTTTGCACACAAGCGGAGTGAATGTAGCTATGATAAGTACTTGCATTCGCTGGCAGAATTGAAAATCCTCAAATGGATTAGGGAGTCGGAAACTATTAGCCTTTCCCTTCCATATAAGAGTGCGTGTTCTGAATCTGTAAGATGTGGCTTCTATAAAAGAGAAACATGTGCAATTGATGATAACAATGATTTCAATTTGAAAGATTTCTTTGGGCAATGCGAAAAAGAGAAGGAAATTAGAATTGGTGAGAAATCTTTTGTTCCAGATATATTGTGGCATTGTAAAATAAATGAGAGCAAACCTTTGTTTATAGAAATATTTGTTACCCACCCCTGTGAAAAAGAAAAGATAGAATCAGGAGCACATATCATTGAATTTTGCATCAAATCAGAAAACGATATAGATAGGATTATAGGCTCAACTATTCAAGAGAGTGAAAGAGTCCGCTTATACAATTTCAAACCATTAGAAGATGTAGTTGGCGACAAACCGTGCGGCCCCGTTTATTTACATAAATACACTATTTTCCCATCACACAAGACTTTTCTTGATTTTCACATCACTTGCCGTTACGTTCCATCACTCTCGGATTTATATAAAAGTTATACTTTACGAAGAGGCTTCTTCGAGATGACTTATCGTAATGAATATGATGCACAGATACATAACGAAGGTGGAATGGAAGTCATGGGTCTGGCCTATGCGAGTCAATACGATAAGTCGCTAAAGCATTGTTGGCTCTGTACAAATCAGACTAATTCTGATGGATTTACAATTTGCAAATTATTGAAGGAGCGAGGCAGTCGTATCCTTAACAAAGATGCATATAAATGCCCAGACTTTCAGCGTAACGAAGATATAATTAACGAGAAAATTGAGATTCTTAATCAATATAGACAAACTCACTATGTCGATGTATGGGTTGATAACGCTCAAGTGTTGACATGACTTTTTTAGATCAGATCTCTTTATTCTAAGAAAATATTTGCACCTGGGATGATCAGGGATTTCACACCCTCTCATACTCAAACCACGCAAATAAAGGTCGTGCGGTACGTTCTAAAGGGTTGGAAGGTACGTTCTAAAGGGTTTGGAGGTGCCGTGTAAAGTTAAAACTGCGTCGATGGACGTTAAAACTGCGTCAATGGATGATAAAACTGCGTCGATGGATGATAAAACTGCGTCGATGTTTGGTAGTTTGCAACATTAAAGGCAGGGTTATTGACACTCCAGCCATTAATTGAAAAAAAAATTTTTTTTCGTGATTTTGCTACCATGCTGCCACAAATCTTTCGAGATGCCTTTGTTTAAATGGGTTCCAGTAGTGGCAGCAAGTGTGGTAGCATGGCAGCAAAATTAACAAGTCGTAAGTGACGTTCGCAATAAATACTAGGGGAGAAAGGGGGAAAGTCCCCGTAGTTACAGGGAGCAAGACTAGGGTTTGCAGGGAGCGAGACGGCATGTTACTAATTTGCCCCGCCCGTGGCAAATTGTTGCGGCGGGCGGGGCAATATCTTGTGGCGTGCGTGCGAATATCTTGCCGCGGCCGCCAAAAGACTTAAACCTTTGGGGGGTTGGCGTTGGCCTAAACAGATGCAACGATTGCCTTTCTAGATGCAAAGATACAAAAATAATCGCTGAAAAGCAAGTAAAATGCAAATTATTTTGAGAAAAAGAATGCAATATATTCTATTTTCTTTGGTATTTCGCTCAATTTGCACTAACTTTGCAGTCCGAAAGATTCATATTTACATTAGATAGAAAAAAACAATGGAAAGAGACAATCAGATTTTCGAGTTGATTGAGCAGGAGCATCAGCGCCAGTTGAAGGGCATTGAGCTCATTGCCAGTGAGAACTTTGTAAGTGACCAGGTGATGGAGGCCATGGGCTCCTACCTTACTAACAAATATGCCGAGGGCTATCCCGGCCATCGCTACTATGGCGGTTGCCAGGTGGTTGACAAGGTTGAGCAGCTGGCCATCGACCGCGTTTGCGAGCTGTTCGGTGCTGAATATGCCAACGTGCAGCCCCACTCTGGTGCACAGGCTAATGCTGCCGTTCTGCTGGCAGTGTTGAAGCCCGGCGACTGCTTCATGGGTTTGAACCTGGATCACGGCGGTCACCTGTCGCATGGCTCGCTCGTCAACACCTCGGGTATCCTGTATAAGCCCGTGGGCTATAATCTGAATAAGGAGACGGGCCGCGTCGACTACGACGAGATGGAGCGCCTGGCCCTGGAGCACAAGCCCAAGCTGATTATCGGCGGTGGCTCTGCTTATAGCCGTGAGTGGGACTACAAGCGCATGCGCGAGATTGCCGATAAGGTAGGTGCCCTGTTGATGATCGATATGGCCCACCCCGCTGGTCTGATTGCTGCCGGTCTGCTGGAGAATCCCGTGAAATGGGCTCACATCGTGACTTCTACCACTCATAAGACCCTGCGTGGTCCGCGTGGTGGTATCATCCTGGTGGGCAAGGACTTCGACAATCCTTGGGGTTACACCACTCCGAAGGGCGTCGTGAAGAAAATGTCAGCACTGCTGAACTCGGCCGTATTCCCTGGACAGCAGGGCGGTCCGCTGGAGCACGTTATCGCTGCTAAGGCCGTTGCCTTCGGTGAGGCTCTGAAGCCGGAGTTCAAGGAGTGGGCCAAGCAGGTAAAGAAGAATGCTGCCGTGCTGGCCGAGGAACTCGTGAAGCGCGGCTTCGGCATCGTCAGCGGTGGTACCGACAACCACTCAATGCTGGTTGACCTGCGTTCGAAGTATCCCGAGCTGACCGGTAAGGTAGCCGAGAACGCACTGGTTGCTGCTGACATTACTGTGAACAAGAATATGGTACCGTTCGACAGCCGCTCGGCCTTCCAGACCAGCGGTATCCGTCTGGGTACTCCCGCCATCACCACTCGTGGTGCGAAGGAAGACCTGATGATTAAGATTGCCGCCTGGATTGAGGAAGTGCTGAACGATCCCGAGAACGAGCAGGTCATCGCCAAAGTCCGCGGCGAGGTCAACGAGACCATGAAGGGCTACCCGCTCTTCGCCTATTAATACACAGAATGATCATTACAAACTACAAGACAAGTCTACTAACATTGCTTGCAATGCTGGCGCTCTGGGTTCCCACGAACTTGAGAGCCCAGCAATTGCAGGCTTCTTTATCTCATTACTCAACAGACAACGGTCTGCCCAGCAACACCATTGGTGTGCTGCTGAACGACGACTACGGATACCTGTGGATAGCCACCTGGAATGGCGTCTCGCGATTCGACGGCTACAATTTCTACAACTACAGAACTGGTATCATGAGTGGTGTCAAGGGACTGCACAACCGAATAGACCGCATGACTATCGACCAGTCGCAAAACATCTGGCTCAAGATGTACGACGGGCGCATCTTTGTGCTGAACCGACAGACCGACCGTATTGAAGACCCTCTGGAAGGCATCAGCGGACACGATGAGTTTGGCGTCGATTATTTCTTCGTCCCCTACGTCTCCAGCGTTGGCGACGTGTATTTCTCGTTTGGCGAGACAGGATTCTACAAGCTACGCCTCGACCGCAACGGAAAGAAGCACGACCAGATTATGACGGGCAACCTGACGGTGACATGCCTGGTGGAAGGCTATCGCAACGACCTCTGGGTAGGTACCAATCAAGGCGTTCACCGCATCAACATGTCGAATCTGTCACTCGAAAAGAACGGTTACTTCCTGGACGAGAACATCAGCTGTCTGGCCACTAACGGATACAACATCTTTGCCGGCACCAAGTCGGGAAAAATCATGCAATTCTCCTACGGTCAGGAGCCCACACTGGTCAAGGACATCGGAGAGGAAGTGACAGGACTCTTTGTCGACAGTCACGGCACCATCTGGTACTCGGACCTGAAGGACGGAGCCTATCGTCTGAATCCCGAGAACGGCGACGTCAAGCGTTTTACCCAGCGCGTGCTGATTCCTGAATATACCAGTCGCGGAGCCGAGTTTGCCGAAGCGATGGGCGTGGTGTGGGTCCGCATGAATCACGGAGGCTACGGATACTATAACCGCGAGAGCGATGAGGTAGAATATTTCCATAACGACCCCAGCAACCCCTGGAACCTGTCGAACTCTGTCAATGCCCGTCTGGAGATGAACGACGGTGTTGTCTGGGAGTCAACCATCCGCAGAGGACTGGAAAAACTGGAGGTGCTGAAAAGAACCATTACGCGTACCTTGTTGACTCCTGATTCCGAGGATCCTATGGACAACGAGGTTCGCGCCATGTGCTACGACCCCAAGCGCCATCTGACCTTCCTCTGCAACAAACGAGGAAAGATTTTCATCTATGATGCCCACGGGAATCATACGGGAACGATTACCCACGATTCCAAAGGCAATCCCATCAGTCGTCCCTATGGAATGTCGATGGATTCGAAAGGCAATTACTGGGTTTGCGACAAGGACAACGGTGTATACAAAATTACCCCAACAGGCGGAGGATACAATATTCAGAACTTCCGTCACGACGACAACAACCTTTGGTCACTCAGTTCCAATGCAGCCTACCAAGCTGTAGAGGATCGTGAAGGCAACATCTGGATAGCCACCTATGGCGGTGGTGTCAACATTCTGCGCAAGAACAAAGCCGGCAACTATATCGCCCTTCACTCCAAGAACGCCTTGAAACGCTATCCGCTCAACGCCCATCAGAAAGTGCGTACGCTGGCACTAGCTAAAGACGGGAAGGTGTGGGCAGGAACGACTGACGGTATTCTCATCATGTCGATGCATAATAACAATGTGTCTATCGAGCAGATGAAGATGACCGAGCGTCTGGAAGACGGTCTGATGAGTTACGATATTGTCTGCCTGGCCAGCGACGCTAAGGGCACCATGTGGATTGGCACCAACAGCGGAGGACTCAGCTATGCTACCAAACGCGACGAAAAGGGAGCGTGGATGTTCAAAAACTATGGTATTGCCGACGGACTGCCTTCGGAGGAGATTCGCAGCATTACGTTCGACGAAAAGAACAACGTCTGGTTTTCCACTGACCACATGCTCAGCTCGTTTGATGTCAAGAAGCAGATTTTCACTACTTATTCCCAGCTCGACGGTGTTGACGAGACCATGTGCTCTGAAGGTTCTGCCATTATGGCCGAAGGAGGCAGCATACTTATAGGAACACTGAACGGATATTATACCATCGACCGCAAGAAACTGAAGAACGAAAGAGGTTCGCTGCTGAAATTGCGCATTACCGACTTCTACCTGAACGACGAATTGCAGAGCCCGCGACTGAATCAGACCTTCGACTATTACGTGCCAGAGAATCGACGTGTCGTTCTCCCTTCACACGGCGACGAGTTTGCCTTCCGTTTTGCCGCACTGAACTACCAATTGCAACACCGCATCGTTTACCAATACAAACTCGATGGCTACGACCGTGAATGGGTCAATGCCGATAAGAGCCGTATGGCCCACTATCGTGGCGTGCCGGCAGGAACCTACCGTTTCCAAGTGAAGGCCTTCCTGCTGGAATCACCAGAAGCATACGACGTTCGTACCATCGAGGTGGTCATTCCACCCAGCTTTCTGTTCTCGCCCACTGCCGTATGGATATATATGGTGTTGTTGGCTATCGGAATGCTATACGGCCTATGGTGGTATCAAGAACGTCTGCGCAAACGCGCAAATACACCCATCAATGAACAAGAACTATGAAACAGATACTTTTTTTCATGTGTTGCGCTGTCCTGATAACAGCCTGTAAGAAAGACGAAGAAAAGAAAATACCAACCAATGCCCAGCGCACTGTGATGGTATATATGTCGGGCGACAACAGTCTTTCGCCTGTTGTGTCTGAAGACATCCAGGAAATGTTGCAAGGAGCTTCCGGCATTCCCTTGAACTGCAACCTGGTGGTCTTTATAGACAGGAGCATAAGCAGCGAGAAACCCTTTATTGCCAGAATCACCAAGGAATCCAAGCTGGACACCCTCTATAAATACACCAATGATTTCTATGCCTCCGACCCTGAAAAGCTCAGCGAGGTACTGAAACAAATCACACAGCTTTGCCCTGCAAAGGAATATGGTTTGGTGCTCTGGGGACACGCTTCCGGATGGGTTGTCGAGTCTGATACGATAGCCCAGAAGCGTGCATACGGCATTGACAACAACAAATGGATGAATATCACCCAGATGGCCAAAGCGTTGAAAGGTCTGAAGGACCAGAACGTTTTGCCCAAGCTGAGTTTCATCTTTGCAGACTGTTGCAATATGCTCTGTGCAGAAAATGGCTATGAACTGCGCGATGTGACAGACTATCTGATTGGCTCTCCCGCCGAGATTCCAGGTTATGGCGCCCCCTATCAGTTAGTAGTGCCTCACCTGTTCAATAGCGGTAGTGCCCTATACAAAGGCATTATCGATACCTATTACGACTACTACGCTGATTACAGTCATCTGAATTACAGCGAAAAAAGCAGCTGGCCCTATATGGAAGACGGCTATAGCGTTCCTCTTGCTGTCATTGACACCAAGTATATCGGTGAGTTGGCCTACAGGACTCACGATATGCTGGAACGCGCCACTGGCGGCTATCCGCAATACCCTAATAGTCCAGACTTAACTTCTATTGCTTTCTATTGGTATGGTGACGTTCCCATGATGTACGATATGAGAGCCGTGATGGAACGTCTGCTGTCGGAAGCCGACTTCAAGTTATGGGAAGAAACCTATCAGTTGGCTGTACCCTACTACCGGATGTCGATGAAATGGATGACGATATGGGGTTCTTTGGCAAGAACCTTCGATACCTTTGATTCTAATCTGAAATACGGTTGTATCAGTATGTTTATCCCCCAACAGAATTCATACTATAGCTATGGTAATATGGCGTACAACAAAACGTCCATCAACTTCGGCTGGAACCAAGTGATGGACTGGAAACGTTTCGGATGGGAATAACCCCCTACTCTTCCGTTGGCTTTTCGTGAAGTACAACCTTAACCTTTGAGATACGGCGTTCTTCCATATCAAGTATCTCGAAGGTAAAGTTCTGATAGTCTATCTTCTCGTGAAGTTTAGGGAAGTCGCCCTTGATTTCAAGCAACAAGCCAGCAATGCTATCGGCATCACCTTCTACTTCCTCAAAGACATCATCGTCGAGCTTCATAATCTTATAGAAGTCCGACAGCGACGTCTTACCTTCGAAAACAAAAGTATTGGCATTAATGCGTGCATATGATTTCTCGTCCTCATCGTATTCGTCGTTAATCTCACCGACTATCTCCTCTAGGATATCCTCCAGCGTCACAATACCGCTGGTACCTCCGAATTCATCGACTACAATAGCAATGTGAACCTTATTCTCCTGGAATTCGCGCAACAAATCGTCAATCTTCTTCGTCTCAGGAACGAAATAAGGAGGACGGATGAGCGACTGCCAACGGAAGGCAGCACCCTTCGACAGATGCGGCAGCAAGTCCTTGATATAAAGGATTCCGCGCACATTGTCGCTATTGTCCTGATAGACGGGAATGCGCGAGTAATTGTTCGCCACAATACAGCGCAGCACCTCTGCGAAGGAAGACTTAAAGTCGAGATCCACCACATCCTGGCGCGACGTCATAATCTCCTTAGCTGTCTCGTCGCCAAAACGGACAATGCCCTCCAGCATACGCTGTTCCTCTTTGATATCTTCCTTATCAGTCAGTTCCAAAGCCTGCTCCAGATCGTCCACGCTCAGCACGTGACTCTTCTTACCTACCACCTTGTCAGCCAAAATACCCGACTTGATGAGAATGGTAGCAAAAGGATAGAACAGTTTACGGCAGAACAGTATTCCTCCAACAGCACGTCGACAAAATCTAAGCGGATGCTGACCCGTATAGACCTTCGGCATAATCTCACCGAAAAGCAGCAACAGGAACGTCAGCAATACCGTAATACACAGGAATTGCAGCCAATAGGCTCCGCCAAAGTCCACCACATGGGCAAAGAAATAGTTCAGCAACATGATGATGGTCACATTCACCAGGTTATTAGTAATCAGAATAGTGGCCAGCGTACGTTCCGAATCCTCACGCAACTCCTTGATTTTCACGTCAACAGGCGTACGTTCCTCGTCCAGTTCACTCAGATCGCTGGGTGTCAATGAAAAAAAAGCAATCTCGGAACCCGATGCAAAACCCGACACCAATAACAACACGCAGGCCAACACTCCTGCTATAATAGCACCTAAAGAAGGCGACATCCATGTCACCTCATTGAAAATCTGTTGTATATACTCGTCCATGATTACTCTGTAGCCGTTGAGTCAGGCTCTGTCAGCGATGTAGCAGGACGGGGCGATAGCAACTCAATGTTGTCTGCCCAAATCTCTGTCATACTACGACGCTGTCCCTGCTTGTCGTCGTACGTAGAATAGCGAATGCGCCCTTCTATATACAACTTATCGCCCTTGTGGACATACTTCTCAACGATTTCAGCCAACTTTCGCCAAAGAATAACGTTGTGCCAATCAGTATGGTCAGGCACCTGAGTACCATTCTGTAACGTATAGCCACGTTCTGTTGTAGCCAGTCGCACACGTGCTACCGCTACACCCTGTTCTACATAACGGATTTCAGGTTCTTGACCTACATTGCCAATCAACATCACCTTATTCATATACGCGTTCCTTTACTTGCACTCTCCCAGATAAGTGAACTTAAAATTCTTGCCCTTGGCTGAAGGAAACTGACTGCGCGGATCAACACGCTGACTCAAATGGTCAACGATACGATTGTAACAGTCCATGCCAGAAACAGCCTTACAGCAAGCCACAAAATGAGTATCGCGATATTGGAACTTGCCTGTTCCTGGAACAATAGAGACACGCTTGAAGTCAAGCGAACCCTCATACCATCCAAAGCGCTCCTCATTGAGACGAACCAATACAGGAGCCTCAGGCTTGACAATAGCACTAACAGGACGAACAGCCTTCTTTTCTTTGAAGTCTTCCATCGTTTCTGCTTCTGTCTTAATAATAATAAAGTATACACGTGGACGAATCTTATAACGCTTGGGGTACATCACGTTGCTTTCCACGTATTCACGTACATCGCGCTCAAGCATGGGATTCATTCCTATTTCATCGATATCAGCGAGAAATGCGATAGCCTCATCAACATCTTTCACTAATACTTCCTGATCAAAGTATCGTATGTATAAATTCATTTAAAGTGGTTGGTTTTGTTTTTCCGTAAAAAAGAGCGGAAAACGGGACTCGGACCCGCGACCCCAACCTTGGCAAGGTTGTGCTCTACCAACTGAGCTATTTCCGCTTGTTCTTCGAACAATCGCTATTTCCGGCGGCGTTCGGCATAAAGTAAACTTTCTGCGCTCACTTGCACGGAAATTCCGCTATTTTTTCAGTGAAGAGGAGGAGACTCGAACTCCCACGTCGCAATTGACACTACCCCCTCAAAGTAGCGCGTCTACCAATTCCGCCACCTCTCCAACACTAATAACTAGTGAATAAAAAAGAGTGCCCAGAACAGGACTCGAACCTGCACGCCTCGCGGCACACGCACCTGAAACGTGCGCGTCTACCAATTCCGCCACCTGGGCATTTACCATTAAGACCCAACGTCCTAATGCTCTTTTTTGTTCAACATGTTGAGCGGAAAACGGGACTCGGACCCGCGACCCCAACCTTGGCAAGGTTGTGCTCTACCAACTGAGCTATTTCCGCAATTTTGTCCGTCACATCTCTCTCGATGGCGTCTTTTGTGATTCCGGCGGGATTCAAACCCACAACCTTCTGATCCGTAGTCAGATGCTCTATTCAGTTGAGCTACGGAACCTCCATGATTCGTTGTCGACCTTAATCGACCTGCAAAAAAGTTCCTATTTCTGATTTGCGGGTGCAAAGGTAATCACTTTTTGCGAAACTGCCAAACTTTTTGGAGACTTTTTTCAAAAAAAGAGGCAGATTCTTTAAAATCCGCCTCTTTTCTCTACATATTAAATAGGTAATGATAGTACAAATCGAGTTCCTGGTGTCTCCTTCGTGGTGTCGAGCACCACATCGCCACCCAGACGACGGGCAATGTTGCGGGCTACAGTGAGACCAACACCCTGTCCGTCGAAGAACTGGTTCAGCTTCACGTACGGCTCGAAAATGTGTTCAGCCTCAGCAGCATCAATACCTGCTCCGGTGTCCTCGACGCAGTAGATAGCCTGCATCTTGTCCATATCGACATTCACGCCAAGCGTCACACTACCCTCGGTAGTGAACTTCAGGGCATTATCAATCAAGTGGGTCAGTGCACGGACTGCCTTCTTTAAATTTGTCGACAGCATCGTAGCAGCTGCTGAAGGATCGACAGTCTGTTCGAACTTGATGTACTGCACCTTATCGGCACCAGCCTGACGGGCAGCCTCTTCAGCCACTTGAGCCACCATCACGTTGTCAGTACGCTCAAAGGGAGGCAAATCAGCTTTCAGGTCGTCCATATCGGAAATCTTACCTGCCAGCGCTGTCAGCTTTGGATCGCCAGAAGCCTGCAGTGCAGCAATCACATCCTGCATCACCTCAGCCTTTTTCTGTGCCTCTTCCTGCATCTGGTTATTCGTCTGCTGCAGGTTCGTCACCGTCTGCTGCAGGGCCTCGTTGGCAGCACGGGCCTTATCCTGCTCCTCGTTCATCTTGTCGAAAGCCAGCAGCGCCTGCTCATAGCCCTCGCCAACATTGTCAAAATTCTTCTCCAGTGCACGGTAGTCCTCCAACAGTTTCTGCTGTTCGTTGACGCGCTGCTGGTAGTCGTCCAGCAGCCGTTGCTGCTCTTCAGCCTGGCGGGAGTTGTTTTTGCTCTGTGTGTGCAGTGCAAAACCCAGCACAAGAATAATGACGACCAAAACAACTATAACGTATATCATAAGGCTTACTATTATTTATTTTCAATTTAGGCCTACGCCCGTATTAAGCCTTCTTTTCCACCTTCATAAACTTGGTGAAGCCTGTCATAGCCAATACCTTGTAAATTTCGGGACTAACGTTGGTCATTTTGAACTGACCTTTCTGTTGCATGACGGTACGCATGGTCTTCTGAATGATACGCAGACCTGAAGATGCCATATAGTTAAGGTCAGAGCAGTCCATCTCGAGCTCGACGCCTCCGTCGGCCAGAGCGGGCTGGATGTCTTGTTCAAACTGTGGAGCATTCATTGTGTCAATACGCTCACCGGTCTTAATGATGGTCTTACCACCTTCTTTGATAATCTGTGTCATAATCTTTTAGTTATTTAATTGTTATTACTTTTTTTGTTTACTGATTTAAAATGTCTTTCTTCATGGTGAGCAAGTTCTTGCCCTCCAGACGCTGATAGGTCACTTCGTTCATGATGTTCTTGACAATGAAGATACCCATACCACCCAGATCGCGCTCAGCAGGATTCACATCCATATCAGCACTCTCCTTCATGGTAGGGTCAAATTCCTTGCCACAATCACTGAGGACGAAGGTAAGTTCCTTTCCGTCCGACTCCGCCAGCAGTTCGATCTCTGCCGTCTTGCCTTCAGGATAAGCATAGGAAATGACGTTGACCACCATCTCCTCCATCACCAGATTGAGATTCATCTGGAGTTCCATGTCAAGCCCCAGTTCCTCGCTGATTTCCTCGACGAACTGGTTGACGCGCTCCATCTCGCTCATCTGGTTCTTTAGTACTAGTTCCTTTCTCATAGTCCTATAGTTTAAGTTCAGTTATGATTTTCCTTGATAAATTTCACACACAGCATGGTGAGGTCGTCGTTCGGCTCGGCTCCGTCGCGGTGCTTCTCCACTTCCTCACGCAACATCTCGACAGTCTGCTGACAACTCTCGAAGGGCACCTGTTCCATCAGTTCCAGCAGGCGCTCATCGCTAAATTGCTCCTGCTGACGGTTCTCGGCCTCGTTCAGACCGTCGGTATAGACGAACAGCGGACAGTTCGTGATGTCGGCAATCTCCTCGCCCTCATAGTCCAGTTCGGGAATGATTCCCACGGGTGCATTGGGTATCATCTCGACAAATTCCGGCTTGCCGTCGCGCAAAAGTACTGGCGGGTTGTGACCGGCATTACAGAAATCGAGGTGACCCGTCTCGAGGTCGAGCAGCCCCAAGAACATCGTCACGAACATACCCGTCTCGTTGTCTTCACCCGAAAGGGCATTGTTGATACGGGTAGCTATCTCGGCGGGCATCATCTCCTGTGCAGCCAACGTACAGAACAAACGTGTGGCCTGTGCCATAAACAGTGAGGCAGGCACACCCTTACCCGATACGTCGCCCAAACAGAAGTATAGCTTGTCGCTCTTTCCCTCCTCACCAGGATGTTCGGCCAGATAGTATCCATACAGGTCGCCACCCACTTCCTTCGCTGGCGTCATCGAGCCATAGAGGTCCAAATCGGGACGCTCGGGGAAGTGTCGAGGCACCATACCCATCTGGATGTTACGTGCAATACGCAGGTCGCTCTCAATACGCTCCTTCGCCGTCGTTGTCTCCTCCAGCTGGTCGTAGGCCGTCAGCAGTTCCTCGTGGGTTTCCTGCAACTGGTCGTGAGCCTTCTTCAAACGGCGTGCAGCTATTGTGCGGAACACGATAAACGCCACCATTGCCACCAGAATCAGTCCGCCAATAATCAACATACTACGGAACTGCTCACGCTCCTGTTCCATTTTCAAGCGCTCCTGCTCACGCTCTAGTTCGTCGACATGCAGAATAGAATTCATCTCGGCCAACTGGTTCTTTGTGTCGGCACTATTCAGCGAGTCTTTCAGGAAATACATCCGCTGATACAAGTTCGACAATTCCTCATAGCGATGCAGACCCGACAAGATGTCAGTACGCTGCAGGGCTACCGACAGGTAGATGGCCTTGTCCTCATCGGGAGTCACCAGCGACATTCTTCGCGTGTTCAGGTAAAGCGCTTCCATATAGCGTCCCTGCTTCAGTCGCAACTGAGCAGCAGTCGTCAGCCATGTGGCCGACAGATAGTCGTCTTCTGAGTGAACAAAACGGTAGGCGTCGTCCAAAAATCTCTGGGCACGGGAGAAATCCTCCAGTCCGATAGCAGCCTGTATACAGGCGATATTGTAGTAGAACCACATGATCTCTCGCTGTGCTTCCGATCGGTTCATATTCTCCATTATTAGTTTCTGGACATCTTCCTTCCACCCTACCGTCAATTCGTCGAGTTCCTTGAAACGCTTCTGCTCGTTGAGCACGTCACCATAATAGGAGTAGAGCTCCGTTATGATTATAGGCAGCGGTGAAATCTTCCGCATGTTCTCCAAACCCTTTTTGTATGCGTTAGCACTCTCGTCGAGCTCGTTCATATTCAAATAGACATTACCCATCATATAGTAGGCAATGCCCATTCCCTTCTCGTTATTGCGTTTCTTCGCATCCTCAAACATCGCCTGCACCTCACGCAACGCCTTATTTTTGCTGTTGCTATAATATATTAAGGTGTTAATCAGATGGGACCAAATATCATAGTAGGCATCCCACTGTTCAATCTCGCCCAGAGTTTGCAAGTCCTCAGGTACGTGGAGCAGGATGGAATCGGCCATCCCATTATTGAAGAATACTGTTGCACGAGCCAGCAGCACCGTGCCAAGTTTTTTGTTGTCGTGGTTTTTCTTTGCCTCCGCAATCTCCTCGTCGAAATGATATTTTGGGGCCGCAACAGCGCTAAGAGGCATCAGGATGCTTCCCATCAGACAAATTACTATGGTCAGAATCGCTCTTCTCATACGCTGCTCAGACTATGATTCTTGTCTTATGATAATTCTCGCGGAACTCTGAGGGCGAACAACCTTTCTTCTTCTTGAAGATGCGGTTGAAGTTGCTCAGGTTGTTGAATCCGCTCTGGAAACTGATTTCCGCCACACTCTTGGCCGTATCAACGAGCATTCGGCTGGCATAGCCCAGTCGCATCTCGATGATGTATTCGCTGAGGTTACGCCCCGTGTGGAGCTTGAAGAAGCGACTGAATGCCGACGGACTCATGCCGGCAATATCGGCCAGCGTGTTCAGTCGGATTTCGTCCATGTAGTTCTTGGCGATGTAGTTCTTCACTTTCAGCACACGGCGCGAGTCGCTCTCCACCTCGACTTTTGCATAGCTCGACGTAGCCAGCGTACGGACTCCATCACAGCGCGACAGTTCGTAGAGAATGGTCATAAACTGCATTACCGCATAGAAGCCGTCCTTCACCGAGCTCAACGTGTCGAGCTGCTGGTAGACGCGCATAATGGCCGACATGGGGAATGCCAGTCCTTTTCGGGCCTCCTTCAGCATCTTGCGAACGCTATAGAAGGGGTTGCGCGACAGGAATCCATCGTCGCTCATGTCCAGATAGAACTGTATGGTAATCTCGCGGATATCGTCGCTGGTGCACGTGTTCTGTTCCCAGACGTGCTCCAGATCGGGACTGGTGATGAGTACGAGGTCGTAGTCGTCAATGACCTCGTTGGAGTCGCCCACGATACGGCGCACACCAGGCGCATGCTCAACGAAATTGAGCTCGAACACCTCGTGGTTGTGAATGGGATAGGTGAACTCCTTCTTCCTGCGATCGGCAATATAGAGGGCGTCCTTACCCATCAGCGGGGTGATTTCGTGAATGACTCTCGACTCTTCCATAGTTTGACCGGATATTCCGGATGTCCGGATTTTCGGTTTATATTTTTAACTCCTTTAAAATCTCACTCATGCGCTGCACATTCTTGACGCGCATCGGCACCAGGGGCAGGCGCAGTACATTCTCGATATAGCCCATCTCGCTGAGCATGGCCTTCACACCGGCAGGGTTTCCGTCGACGAAGAGCAGCGAGAAGAGGTCGATGAAGCGGTGGTGAATCTTGCGTGCAGCATCGTACTCGCCACGCATCTGCAGACGGATCATCTTCGAGAACTCCTTGGGCAGGGCGTTACCTATAACGCTGATGACGCCCACAGCACCGCAGCTGACCATCGGGAACGTCAGGGCGTCGTCGCCACTGATGACGTCGAAGGTGTTCGGCTTGTTCTTGATAATCTCGTCGACCTGCTCCAGATTGCCTGAAGCCTCCTTGATGGCCACGATGTTCTTGCAGTCGGTGGCCAGACGGACCGTTGTAGCAGCCGTCATATTGACACCGGTACGACCAGGGACATTATAGAGCACTACCGGCAATTTCGTGGCGTTTGCGATGGCCTTGAAATGCTGGTAGAGTCCTTCCTGCGAAGGTTTGTTGTAATAGGGACATACGCTCAGTATGCCGTCGATACCCTGAAAATCGCGTGTCTGCAGCTCTTCGATAATGGCCGCTGTGTTGTTGCCTCCACATCCCATCAGGATGGGTACGCGACCGCCTACCAGACTCACTATCGTCTCTTTGATGCGTTGCTTCTCGTCGGCAGTCAGTGTGGGTGTCTCACCCGTTGTCGCCAGAATGCAGAGGAAATCAGCTCCGTTGTCGAGCTGATATTCGACCAATCGGATGAGCGACTTGTAGTCCACCGATCCGTCCGCATTGAAGGGCGTGACCAGTGCGATACCAAGTCCTTTGAATATGTTACGTACCATAAAAAAATAAGAATTCTTACTATTTGTGTGCAAAATTACTAATTTTTATTGTAAACGGACACTATTTTGCAAAAAAAATATCATTTTTGTCTGCAAATATGTATATAAATACCATAAAACCCACCAAAACGGCGGGTTCTATGGATTATTATCGAATAAACAAATTCGTAAAAATTCGTAGTAAAAAAGACTACTGCTTCTTCAGGACGACAGCCGAACGGGCAGGAATGTAGAGTTTGAGCCACTCCTTGCGGTCCTGCACATACAGCGGGTCGTAATTGGTGATGTGTGTCACCGTATCGTCGGCAAATCCGTTGCCACCAAACTCCTTGGCATCGGTGTTGAGCACCACCTCGTAAGAGCCCGTGGGTACGAGGAATCCGTAGTCGGTATACGAGCGTGTCGGCGAGAAGTTGAAGACGAACACCAAGTCGCCACGCATGTAGCACAGCACCTGGTCGCCGTCGTCGTGCCAGATTTCCTGAACGGGTGTAGCCTGGAAGTTCTTCTGCGACTTGATGACCTCGAGCATCTTCTGGTCGAAGTCGCCGAGCCAGTGGTAGCAGAGGTCCTTGTTGTCCACCAGGTTCCACTGACGACGGGCATACTTGTAGCTCCAGCCGTTACCCTCGCGTGGGAAGTCAATCCATTCAGGATGTCCGAACTCGTTGCCCATGAAGTTCAGGTAGCCGCCATTGATGGCACCGGCTGTCACCAGACGGATCATCTTGTGCAGGGCAATACCACGCTGGGCCAGGTCGTTGACATCCTTCTTGGCAAAGTGCCAGTACATGTCGGCATCGATGAGACGGAAGATGATGGTCTTGTCACCCACCAGTGCCTGGTCGTGCGACTCGCAGTACGAGATGGTCTTCTCGTCAGGACGACGGTTCTTGACTTCCCAGAAAATCGAGCAGACATTGATATCCTCGTCGCGTACCTCCTTGATGGTCTTGATCCAGTAGTCGGGGATATTCATCGCCATGCGGTAGTCGAAGCCGTAGCCGCCATCCTCGAACTTTGCTGCCAGACCGGGCATACCCGATACTTCCTCGGCAATGGTGATGGCGTTCTTGTTGACTTCGTGGATCAGGCAGTTGGCCAGCGTCAGGTAGCAGATGGCGTTGTCGTCCTCATGGCCGTTGAAATAGTCGCCATAGCCTCCGAAGGCCTCGCCCAGGCCATGTGAATAGTACAGCATCGAGGTCACGCCGTCGAATCGGAAGCCGTCGAACTTAAACTCCTCGAGCCAGTATTTGCAGTTCGAGAGCAGGAAGTGCAGCACGTCGTCCTTACCGTAGTCGAAGCACAGCGAGTCCCATGCCGGATGCTCGTGGCGATCGCCGGGATAGAAGAACTGGTTGGGGTCGCCAGCGAGGTTACCCAAGCCCTCGACCTCGTTCTTTACAGCATGCGAGTGCACGATATCCATGATGACGGCGATACCCATCTTGTGGGCGGTATCAATCATCTCCTTCAGGTCCTCAGGTGTTCCGAAACGGCTGGATGGCGCGAAGAATGACGATACATGATAGCCGAACGAGCCATAATACGGGTGCTCCTGGATGGCCATCACCTGAATGGCGTTGTAGCCGTCCTTCTTGACGCGCGGCAGCACGTTCTGAGTGAATTCCTTATAGGTACCCACCTTTTCGGCATCCTGCCCCATACCCACGTGGCACTCATAGATCAACAGCGGAGACTTATTGGGCTTGAAGGTCTTTTTCTTCCACTCATAGGGCTTTTCGGGATTCCACACCTGAGCGGAGAATATCTTCGTCTGGTCGTCCTGAACGACGCGACGGCACCAGGCAGGAATACGCTCGCCCTCGCCACCGTTCCACTTCACCTTCATTTTATAAAGGTCGCCGTGCTTGATGGCCTTTTCCGAGAGTTTCAGTTCCCAATTGCCAGTACCTTCCACACGCTTGCATTTGTATTTGTCCGACTCCTGCCAGTTGTTAAAGTCACCAATCAGGTAGATCTCGGTGGCATTCGGTGCCCACTCGCGGAACACCCAGCCCTTGGCGAGCTTGTGCAGGCCGAAATAGAGGTGACCGGAGGCAAACTGCGACAGTGTTGTCTTGCCGTTACGGGTCAGCTGACCAATCTTCCACAGGGCATGATCGTGACGGCCGCGAATGGCCTGCTCGAAAGGCTCGAGCCAGCCGTCATCTCTTACCAGACCGATGTGCTGAGGCTCTTCAACCTTCTTGACTTTCTTCGGAGCGGCCTTCTTTGCCGTTGTGGTCTTCTTTGCGGCGGGCTTTGCCGTTGTTGCTTTCTTTGTTGTTGCCATAGTAATATAGGGTTGTTAGGAATATTAGGGATGTCAGGCCTTCACTTTGAATATTGCCTTTTTGATTTCGGGAACGCCGGCGATGCAGGGGGCGTGACCGTCCTGTGGGAAGAAGATGGCCATCATACCGGGCTGGCAGGTGATGTAGCTCTCTGCGGCCAGGTCGGGAATCTTCGTGATATCCTTCTCGGCATTATAGTCTGCCTTGGGCAGCAGGTCGCGCTGGGTGTAGCCGAACGTCTCTTCGGCAGACAGCGGAATCTGGATGTCGATCATCTTGTCGTGGGTCTCAATGACGGCCTCCTCGGGCGAACGTCCTTTGGCCATCTGGATGTTGACAAAGAGGTCCTTGCCAACAATCTCGTGCTTACCAAGTTCCAACTTGTCGAGGTCGTGCTGTTCGATAAACTCTACCACCTTCGGGAACAGCGGGTTCACCGAGGCGTAATTCTTCAGGTTCTCAATCTTGTCGATAATCATAACTGTCTTATTTTTAAGTAGTTGAACACTTTTTACCTTTTTACTTTTTTACCTTTCCGCCTGTCTACGGCCGCGAACGTAACTGCCTCGTGCGACAATGTTGCCGTTGCGGTCTTTTTCGATGAAGGCACCGTCGCGCTTGTCGTCGACGTAGGTACCCTCAAAACGCTTGCCATCCTTGTCTTCCTCGATGGCCGGACCATTGCGCTTGCCTTGTCTGAAGTGGCCCTTGAACTTCGAGCCGTCGGCATAGCGGGCAATGCCCTCGCCGTGTATCTTGCCGTCCTTGAACTGTCCCTCAAAGACGTCGCCTGCTTTCGTGGTCAGCTTGCCGCGACCGTTGGGCTTGTCCAGTTTCCACTCACCCTGATAGGTGTCGCCGTGCTTCCAGACGAGCATGCCCTGACCCGACTTGTCGCCATTCAGAAACTGACCGGTATACTTGTCGCCGTTGGCATAGCGGAACACGCCCTGACCAGTGCGCGAGCCCTCGACATAGTCGCCCTCGTAGATATCGCCGTTCTGGAACTTGTAGATGCCCTTGCCGTGCTGGACGTCGTTGGCAAACTGTCCGATATAGACGTCGCCGTTGGCATAATGGTAGGTGCCTTTGCCGTTCTGGTGGTCGTTCGCCCACTGACCATCGTACACCGAGCCGTCGCCCCAGTCGAAGCGACCTCGCCCACTCTTCTTGTCCTGGCGCCATTCGCCGTCGTAATAGGCACCGGCCTTGAACGTGTAGCGCCCCTGTCCATGACGCATATCGGCCTTCCAGCTGCCGTCGTACTTGTCGCCGTTGAAATAGTACATCACCCCGTGACCCTCGCGGTCGTCGCGGTACCAGAGGCCGTCATACCTATTATTATTGGCGTAGTAGTAGATGCCCTTGCCGTGCTGATGGTCCTGCATCCATTCGCCCTCGTACTTCTCGCCGTCGGCAAAGGTGTAAATACCGAACCCCTGACGCTTGCCCTTGACGTATTCGCCCTCGAACACGTCGCCATCCTTCCATGCAGTACGCCCCTTGCCATGGGGCTTGCCGGCCTGCATCTCGCCCTGGTAGCTGCCGCCGTCCTTCATCTTACACGAGCCCAGCGTGATTTTCTGCGCAGAGACCGCCCCTGCGCCCATAACCATTATCGTAATGATGATATATCTCAGTCTTGTCATATTCGTGCAACCATTAAAAACTTTACAAAGGTACGAATTTTTTTCGAGACTGCCAAATATTTTATGGAATCTTATCCGTTTTTTTATTTTTATTTTGTAATTTTGCAAGCACATTAAGAAATACAAACGATATGAAATTCATCGGCATCATCCCTGCGCGCTATGCATCGACGCGCTTTCCAGGCAAACCGCTGGCCGTCCTGGGCGGAAAAACCGTTATCCAGCGAGTATACGAACAAGCTTCCTCCGTGCTCCCCGAGGCTTATGTCGCCACCGACGACGAACGCATTTTTGCATGCGTCGAGGCGTTTGGCGGTCGTGCGGTGATGACACGTGCCGACCACAAAAGCGGCACGGACCGTATTGAGGAAGCAGCCGAAAAAATCGGCACCGATGCCGATGTCATCATCAACATTCAGGGTGACGAACCATTCATCCAGAAGTCCCAAATAGAAACTCTAATGCAACTGTTTGAACACGCTGGGACTCAAATAGGTACGCTTGGTAAACAATTCGAAACTATCGAGGCTGCACAGAACCCGAATTCCCCGAAAATCGTCACCGACCTGCAGGGTTTTGCACTCTATTTCAGCCGCTCCATCATCCCCTTCGTTCGCGGTCAGGAACAGACCGTTTGGCTCGAAAAATACCCATTTTTGAAACATTTGGGCCTCTATGCATACCGTCGCGAAGTGCTGCGCGAGGTCACTAAACTGCCTCAATCACCGCTCGAAATTGCCGAAAGTCTGGAACAATTGCGCTGGCTGGAGAACGGTTTTCGCATCCGTGTGGGTCTTACCGACGTCGAAACGGTAGGCATTGACACCCCCGAAGACCTCCAACGCGCCGAGGAATTTCTGAAAGAAACAATATCTGTTTTGTAAATAATTATAGCATTACTAAAAACTCTCCAAACTCACGATTTTCTCCGACATAGGCTTCTAAAATTTGCGCCCTGTGCAGGGCGCAAATTTTTGTAGGCCTGAAACATATTCCACGCCGCCCTGCACACCATTTTCACATTTTCTACAATTAAAATGACTGTAAATATTTTTCGCTCCCATAATTCCACAATTCCAACAGGCAATTTTACACATAGGAGCATGGTCATAAGTGTCATTAGTCATTAGTGTCATTAAGAATTTCGAATGCAAAACAATCACACTAATATAATAAAAATATATTTTTATTATATTGGTGCATAAAATCAACTTCACACAATCAAAAAACCTTAATGACACTAATGACTAATGACACTTATGACACCTTCCACATTTTAACACATAAAAGCCCCGAAAACATTTGGCGGTTACAAATAAAATTTGTACCTTTGCAGTATGAAAAAGTTAATTGTATTTATACTCGGAATTATGAGCATGACCACCCTGATGGCCAAGTCGCCGAAGAGCGTCACGCTGCGCATCGTGGAGACCACCGACGTCCATGGTGCCTTCTTCCCTTATGACTTCACCGAGCGCCGTCCTATGTCTGGCACGATGGCCCGCGTGAGCAGTTATGTCAAGCGCCAGCGCCAGGAGATGGGCAACCGCCTGATCCTCCTCGACAACGGCGACATCCTGCAGGGCCAGCCCACCTGCTACTACACCAACTTCGTGGCCACCGACAAGCCCAACATCGCCGCCGAGGTGCTGAACTACATGAAATACGACGCCGAAGCCTTCGGCAACCACGACGTAGAGGTCGGCCACAAGGTGTACGACAAATGGATCAAGGAGTTGAACTGCCCCACCCTTGGTGCCAATATCATCGACCTGAAGTCGCAGAAGCCCTACGTTGAGCCCTATCTGATAATGGAACGCGAAGGCGTGCGCATTGCCGTGCTCGGCATGCTGACACCGGCCATCCCCAACTGGCTGCACCAGAACCTGTGGTCGGGCATGCGCTTCGAGGAAATCCTTGAGTCGACACGCCGCTGGGTGAAAATCCTGCGTGAACAGGAGAAGGCCGACGTCATCATCGCACTCTACCACAGCGGCTGGGAAGGCGGCATCGTCACCCCCGAATACCACGAGGACGCCTCACGCATGGTCGCTGAGCAGATAAAAGGCATCGACGTCCTGCTGTTCGGCCATGACCACCGGGAGTTCAACCAGACCGTCAACGGCGTGCTCTGTCTGAACGCCTCAGCAAACGCCAAGAAGGTGTCACAGGCCACCATCACGCTGAAAAAGACCGGCAAGGGCTGGACCATCAGCAAGAAGCAGGGTGAGCTCATCGACATCACCCAGGAGGACATTGACGAAGATTTTATGCAGCACTTCAAGCCACAGACAGACGCCATCAAGGCCTTCGTGGAGCGCAAGATCGGCACGTTCAGCGAGACCATGTACTCCCGCGACGCCTTCTTCGGTTCAGCAGCCTTCGTAGACCTCATCCACGACCTGCAGTTGGAGCATACGAAAGCCGACGTGTCGTTCACCGCCCCGCTGATCTTCAACAGCGAAATCAAGGCCGGTCCGGTGTACATGAGCGACATGTTCAAGCTCTACCGCTTCGAGAACGGCATCTACGTGCTGCGCATGACGGGCAAGGAAATCCGCAATCACCTGGAGCTGTCGTACGACCAGTGGGTGAACACCATGCAGAGCCCCGACGACCACATCATGCTGCTGGCCCCGAAGGTAGCCGGCGACAACCAGCGCGAGGGATTCAAGAACTTCACGTTCAACTTCGACTCGGCAGCAGGCATTGACTACGTCGTCGACGTCACCAAGCCCGACGGACAGAAGGTCCAGATCCTGCAGTTCAGCGACGGTCGTCCGTTCGACGAGAATACGTGGTACCGCGTGGCCATGAACAGCTATCGCGGCAATGGCGGCGGTGAGTTGCTGGTACGCGGCGCAGGCATCCCCTGGGACTCCATCCCCCAGCGCATCGAATACATGAGCGAGCGCGACCAGCGTCACTATCTGACCCAGAAGATTGAGCGCGAAGGCACCGTCACCCCACGGGCCCTGAACAACTGGCGCTTCATCCCCGACGCATGGGCCAAGCCCGCCCTCGAGCGCGACCGCAAGGCACTGTTCGGTAAATAGTCCCTAACGACCCTACCCCACCTAACAACCCTACAAAAAAGCATGAAATACTTCGTCTTCTGTCAGTCCGACCTGGTTCTCGAGAAAGTCGGTGACACCTACCAGATACCCACCGAAGAGCCCACCGAACGGAAGCCCTGGACGACAGTGATGGATATCGACGGACACAAGGCCTACCGTATCGACCAGCCGCTGACGGGCTCTGACCGCTACGAGATGTGTCCCTTGCGCCAGTCGTACTACAAATTGCTCCACGAGGACTATCTCACGGCCGGCAAGTGTCACGAACTGCTCTATTGGGATCAGAACACCAAGTTCTGCGGCGTCTGTGGAGGACCCATGCGCTTCGACACCGCCATCTCGAAGAAGTGCGAGCACTGCGGCAAGGAGATATGGCCCCTGCTGGCCACAGCCGTCATCGTGCTCGTCAGGCGCAAAGTCCCCGCTGCTGACGGTTCCCCCGTCAGCGATGAGGTGCTGCTGGTGCACGCCAACAACTTCCGCGACGACCACTACGGACTGGTGGCAGGATTCGTCGAGACCGGCGAGACGCTGGAGGAAGCCGTACACCGCGAAGTGCTCGAAGAGACAGGGCTGCACATCACCAACCTGCGCTACTTCGGTTCACAGCCCTGGCCCTACCCCTGTGGACTGATGGTAGGCTTTACTGCCGACTACGACTTCGGCAAGATCCACCTGCAACGTTCTGAAATCTCGAAGGGTTCGTGGTTCGACCGCAACCACCTGCCCCACATTCCCGAGAAACTCTCCATTGCGCGACAACTGCTTGACTCATGGCTGGAAGAAAAAGAAGAAACACGCTGATTCTGCTGACCGCGGCCATCATCGTCGCCCTTGGCCTGCTCTACGCCTGCAACACACAGCCACCACACATCCCCGACAAGGTTGAAGTCCGCGTCTACCAACGTCCCCAAAAAGACTCGCAGCAAGTAGCCAACCAGTTGCGCGAGATGGACTACTATCTGCGCACCCACGACGTCACCGACGAAGGCTATAACCTCATCGCCGAATACCACACCCTGCTGGCCAAAATGGCCAATACCTCCGGAAAATCCGGACAGATCACCAAGACCGTCGTCGTACGCGTTGCCGCCAAGAACCGCCTGTTGCCCGCAGTGAAGATAGCCGGTGGCTATTGGAAGGCAGGACATTTCCACCTGGGCCGCATCAATGGCCCCGTCGTGCTGCGCGACAGTCTCGGACGCATCGTCTGTGCAGAATATGATGCCGACACCATCGTCAAAGCCGTACGCACCGACTCACTGGGCACCTATCGCGGACAGATGGACCGCCACATGCAAGCCTGGGGACAAGGCATCTATGATGCCCTCGACGGTTCGCACTACGAAGGCTTCTGGGAGGACGACCAGCGCAACGGATTCGGTTTCGAGTCGTCGCCCCACCACCAGGTCCGCGTGGGCATCTGGAAGAAAGGGCGTTTCCTGGGCGAAAGGCTGCGCTACACAGCTGAGCGCATCTATGGTATCGACATCTCGCGTCACCAACACGAAAAGGGCCGTAAACGCTTCGGCATCAACTGGAAACAGTTGCGCATCACGTCCCTTGGCCATCGTCATCCCACAGACGGCCAGACCTTCCCCGTGTCATTCATCTATATCAAGAGCACCGAGGGTACCACCATCCGCAACCGTTACTTCATGAGCGACTACGCCAAAGCGAAAAAACAGGGGCTGCACGTCGGTGCCTACCATTTCTTCTCACTGAAGACGCCCGCACTGGCACAGGCCACCTATTTCGTCAACAGCACACTATTCCGCAAGGGTGATTTCCCCCCCGTGCTCGACGTAGAGCCCACGGACGCTCAGATCAATGCCATTGGCGGCGACGAAGTGCTGATGCAGCGCATACGCATCTTTATGGAATACGTGGAGAAGCGTACCCACATGCGACCCATTCTGTATGTCAATCAGATGTTCATCAACAAACACATGCAGAATGCCGCAGACATCAAGCAGAACTACAACGTATGGATAGCCCGCTACGGTGAATACAAGCCCGACGTGAAACTGGTGTATTGGCAACTGTCGCCCGAAGGACGCGTCAGCGGCATCACCGGACCAGTGGATATCAATGTGTTCAACGGTTATCAGGGACAATGGGACGAATTCCTGAGGACGGGATTTCATCAGTAATTGTCGTAATGACGGAATAACGGTATAACGGAATAACGGTATTCCGAAAATCAAAGATAAAAATCTTTTGTCAGCAGGGTGTACGCCTCGTCGCCGAGGGTTATCTCCGTCCGTTCGCAGGGGCAAGGATGTTTGCGGAAAGCCAGCAGGAAGCGTTTGGCAGGCTTTCGCGCTGACGTACGGACGGCATACACACGACTGGGAAAGAAACCCACAAACGTCGCCTCGTCCTCCATGCGCTGACGGTAGTCGAAAGGCACCACCACGCTGAACTCTCCCCCATCGGCCAGCAGTCGCCAGGCGGCCTGCATCAACTGACCATAGGTCAGCGTCTCCGCATGACGTGCGATGTTGCGCTGACGGTCAGGGGCATTCAGCGAGTCAATAAAGAAAGGCGGATTGCTCATTATGGCATCAAAACACCCATCACCCCCATCGAAATCCTGCACACTTTCGTGCAACACCTCGATGCGATCAGCAAACGGCGACTGCGCCACGTTGTGCGATGCCTGACGGACGGCACCTTCGTCGATATCAATGGCAGTAACCTGCGCCTGCGGACAGCGCTGAGCCAGCATCAAGGCAATAATACCTGTCCCCGTGCCAATGTCCAAAACACGTGTTCCTCCCGTAGCCCACGCACCCAACAGCACACCATCGGTACCCACCTTCATGGCGCACAAATCCTGCTCAACAACAAACTTTTTGAATCGAAATGCTGTCATTTAGAGTGCAAAAGTACGAAAAAAAGCAATATTCTGCAAGAAAGATATTAAAATATCTTATCATACATGCGGTTTTTCGATAAAAAGTTGTACCTTTGCGGCTTAAATGCAAAAAAAGATATGATAGACAATATAACAATGTACATGGATAACAAGAACAGGTCGTTCTCAATGATTGCCGATGTAGAAGGCGACTTTCACGACCTGACGGAAACAGAGATTCCCGATTCGCTGCCCATTCTGGCCGTACGCAATCTGGTACTGTTTCCTGGTGTAGTATCTCCCATTCTCATCGGCCGCGAAGCCAGCATGGCGCTTATTCGCAAGGCCGAGAAAAACAATCTGCTCATCGGTGTCTTCACCCAACGTGACCCTGATGTTGAAATGCCAATCCGTTCTGATCTCTACGACTATGGCGTCATCGGCAAGATACTGAAGACGCTGACGCTGCCCAATGGCAATATCACAACCATTGTGCAAGGCTTGGGACGCGTCAAGTTGGAGGACATCAGCAAGTATCACCCCTATCTGGAAGGACACGTCAGCAGTGTCCCTGAGGAGGAGCCCGAAAAGCGCGACGTCGAGTTTCAGACCGCTATGGACGACCTGCGCCAGTCGGTGACGCAATACATCAACCTGATGGAGGATATTCCCGACGAGGCTACGTTTGCCCTGAAGAATGTGACCAACAATATCATGGCGCTGAACTTCATCTGCTCGAATATGCCGTTCTCGACGAAGGAAAAGATGAAGTTACTGATGATGGACTCCGTCAAGGAGCGCCTGTTCAACACCATGCGTATCATCAACCGCGAGATTAATCTGCAGAACCTGAAGCTCGACATCCGCAACAAGACGCGTGACGACATTGACGAGCAGCAGCGTAACTATTTCCTGCAGCAGCAGATCAAGAACCTGCAGGCTGAAATGGGCAACGAGAGTACGCCCGAGAAGAAAGACCTGCTGGAGAAGGCCCGTAAGAAGAAATGGCCCGAGGATATCGAGAAGTACTTCTACAAGGAAGCAGAGAAGCTGGACCAGGTGAATCCCAATTCGCCCGACTTCAACGTACAGCTGACCTATCTGCAGACGCTGGTCAATCTGCCCTGGAACGAATATACCACCGACGACTTGGACCTGAAGCGTGCCCAGAAGATTCTGGATCGCGACCACTACGGTATGGAGAAGGTCAAGGAGCGTATTCTGGAATATATCGCAGTATTGTCGCTGCGCGGTGACCTGAAGTCGCCCATCCTGTGCCTATACGGTCCTCCGGGAGTCGGTAAGACCTCGCTGGGTAAGTCGATTGCCGACGCCCTGAAACGTAAGTACGTCCGTGTGTCGCTGGGCGGTCTGCACGACGAGGCCGAGATTCGCGGACACCGTCGCACCTACATTGGCGCTATGCCGGGCCGTATCATCAAAAACATCCAGAAGGCCGGTTCCAGTAACCCCGTTTTCATTCTCGACGAGATTGACAAGGTAACACAGAATACCCACAACGGTGACCCTGCATCAGCCCTCCTCGAGGTGCTTGACCCTGAGCAGAACAATGCTTTCCATGACAATTATCTGGACGTGGATTACGACCTATCGAAGGTAATGTTCATCGCTACTGCCAACAATCTGGGTACCATTCCCCGTCCCCTGCTCGACCGTATGGAAATCATCGAGGTCAGCGGTTATATCACTGAGGAGAAATACGAGATTGCCAAGCGCCATCTCATTCCGAAGGAGAAGGAGAATACCGGCCTGAACGATAAGCATCTGACCTTCAACAAGGCGGCCATCGAGAAAATCATCGAGCAGTACACCCGTGAGAGCGGTGTGCGCCAGTTGGAGAAGCAAATCAACAAGTCGCTGCGCAAGCTGGCATTCAAGAAGGCTGAAAGCGGTGAGCTGCCCTACGAGAAGATTACACCTACGGAGATTGAGGATTTATTGGGCAAGCCACCCTTCTACCGCGATATCTATCAAGGCAACAGCTATGCCGGTGTCGTAACAGGTCTGGCGTGGACCAGTGTCGGCGGTGAGATTCTGTTCATCGAGACATCGCTGTCGAAAGGCAAGGCCGGCAAGCTGACGCTGACGGGTAATCTGGGCGACGTCATGAAGGAGAGTGCCGTCATTGCACTCGAATATGTCAAGGCCCACGTCGACGTGCTGGGCATCGACTACCGCATATTCGACCATTGGAATATCCATATCCACGTACCCGAGGGAGCTACCCCGAAGGACGGCCCCTCGGCAGGTATCACCATTGCCACCTCGATAGCCTCAGCGCTGACCCAGCGCAAGGTCCGCAAGAATACGGCGATGACCGGTGAGATTACGCTGCGCGGCAAGGTATTGCCCGTAGGCGGCATCAAGGAGAAGATTCTGGCAGCCAAGCGTGCCGGCATTACTGATATCGTAATGTGTCAGGAGAACGAGAAGGACATCAACGAGATTCCCGAGATGTACCTGAAGGGTGTGAAGTTCCACTATGTAGAGAACGTGCAGGACGTTTGGAAATTCGCTCTGACAGACGAAGTCGTGGAGAATCCGCTGAAGTTTGAAATCCCTGAGGAGAAAGACGATAAAGGGAAAAGTGAATAGTAATGGATTTGCTACCGCTATAGGAAGATGAAATTTGAGGTTCAACATACCGACCCGTATAGCAGTGCCCGTTCCGGACTGATTCAGACCGATCACGGTGAGATCAAGACGCCCATCTTCATGCCAGTAGGCACGGTGGGTTCAGTGAAGGGCGTGCACTTTGCAGAATTGCGCGAACAGGTGAAGGCGCAGATTATTCTGGGCAACACCTATCACCTCTATCTGCGACCGGGATTGGAGATTCTGCGCAAGGCAGGCGGTCTGCACAAGTTTAACACGTGGGACCGTCCTATCCTAACGGACTCTGGTGGTTTTCAGGTTTTTTCCTTGACGGGCATCCGTAAACTGAAGGAGGAAGGGTGTGAGTTCCGCAGTCACATCGACGGGTCGAAGCATATCTTCACTCCCGAGAACGTGATGGACACCGAGCGTGTCATCGGGGCCGACATCATGATGGCCTTCGATGAATGTCCTCCTGGCCAGAGCGACTACCAGTATGCCAAGAACTCGCTGCGACTGACCCAGCGCTGGCTGGAACGCTGCGTGAAGCGATTTAACGAGACGGAGCCTTTGTACGGCCACAACCAAACGCTGTTCCCCATTGTGCAGGGCTGTACCTACAAAGACCTGCGTCAGGATGCCGCCAAACACGTCGTAGACACACTGGGCAAGCTGAACGACGGAGGCGGAGCATCGATTGGCGGACTGGCTGTAGGTGAACCTACTGAGGTGATGTACGAAATGATTGAGGTGGTGAACGACATCTTACCCAAGGACCGTCCCCGTTACCTGATGGGGGTTGGTACACCGCAGAACATCCTCGAAGCCATTGAACGCGGCGTCGACATGTTCGACTGCGTGATGCCCACCAGAAATGGCCGTAACGCTATGCTGTTCACCTACGAAGGTACGATGAACATGAGGAACAAGAAGTGGGAAGACGACTTCTCGCCCATCGACCCTGACGGCTGCGACATTGACCGCATTCATACCAAAGCCTACCTGCACCATCTGTTCAAAGCGCAGGAACTCCTGGCCTTGCAGATTGCCTCGATACACAATCTGGCCTTCTATCTGCGACTGGTCACCGATGCCCGTCAGCACATAGAACAGGGTGATTTCACACAATGGAAACGTTCTGTCATTGATAATTTAGGACGCAGAAGATGAAGTTAAAGAAACAGGATTGGGGACTCTGGCAACGGAAGGTGTACCTGCTATGGCGGAAGATGGTCCGACTATGGCGGAAAATCCCCTGGCAGAAGCTGGCGTGGATGAAGAAACTGAACGTCTTCCGTTTCCTGAAGCGGATGGACTGGTACATCATCAAGAAGTTTATCGGAACGTACATATACTCCATCCTGCTGATTATCTCGATATCCATTGTCTTCGACGTCAACGAGAATCTGGCGAAATTCACCAACTACCACGCACCGCTGCGGGCTATCGTCTTTGACTACTACGCCAATTTCGTGCCCTATTTCGCCAATCTATTCTCACCACTGTTCGTCTTCATTGCCGTCATCTTCTTTACTTCGAAACTGGCGGGCAACTCCGAGATTATCGCCATGCTGGCATGCGGCATGAGTTTCAAGCGACTGCTGCGACCTTACATCATCTCGGCAGCACTCATCGCCACGCTGAACTTCTTTCTGGGCGCTTATATCATCCCGCGCGGCACTGTCGTACGTCACGATTTTGAGTCGCTATACAAGAACAACAAGAAGAATACCTCGGCATCGAACATCCAGCTGATGGTAGACAAAGGTGTCGTGGCCTATATGTCGCAGTACGACGATATTCGCAAGACGGGCTACGGCTTTGCGCTGTATAAGTTTGAGAACAAGAAGATGGTGAGTCAGATGAATGCCAGCGTCATTCAGTACGACACCATTGCCGAAGAGCGCTACCACTGGAAGGCCCGCAACTACAAGATCCGTACGCTGAAAGGCATGCGTGAACAGATTACCAGCGGTAACGAGATAGACACGCTGATCCAGATGGAGCCGATGGATCTTGTATTCTCGAGGGGGCAGCAGGAGACATTCACTTCGCCTGAACTGAAGCGTTATATTTCGAAACAGCAGGAACGCGGCTCGTCGAATGTGGTGCAGTATGAGGTTGAATACCACAAGCGAATAGCATCTTCGTTCGCTTCGTTCATCCTGACCATTATCGGTGTCTCGCTGTCGTCGCGCAAACGCAAGGGCGGCATGGGACTCTATCTGGGTATCGGACTGGCGCTGTCGTTTACCTATATCCTGCTACAGACCATCAGTGCTACGTTTGCCATCAATGCAGGCACGCCACCGATGTTGGCTGCCTGGATTCCAAACATATTATATGCTATTATTGCCTATTTCTGCTATAGGCAAGCACCGAATTAAACTAGTTGATAGTTGAAAGTTGATAGTTAAATGACATTTGAAGAAACATATCTAAACGACAATATACTGGATGCACTTTACGACATGCATTTTGAGGAGATGACTCCCATTCAGGAAAAGTGCATCCCAGAAATATTAGACGAGCGCGACCTCATTGGTATCGCTCAGACAGGAACGGGAAAGACTGCTGCCTATCTGTTGCCCATATTAAGTATGCTCGACGACGGAGGCTATCCGAAAGATGCAGTCAACTGTATCGTGATGGCTCCAACCCGTGAGTTGGCGCAACAAATCGATCAGGCCATGCAGGGCTTCGGTTACTATCTGGACGGCATCAGTAGTGTGGCTGTCTACGGAGGCAACGACGGCAGTCGCTTCGACGTAGAGACAAAAGGACTCAAGATGGGTGCTGACGTCATCATCGCTACACCCGGCCGACTGCTCTCACATATTCGCATGGGACACTTGGACCTCAGCCGATTGAGTTTCTTTGTGCTCGATGAAGCCGACCGCATGCTCGACATGGGTTTCTCCGATGACATTCTGTCGATAGCCAAACTATTGCCAAAGGCGCATCAGACCATTATGTTCTCGGCCACGATGCCGCAAAAGATCCAACAATTGGCTCATACCCTGCTCACCGACCCTGTGGAGGTAAAGATTGCTGTTTCGAAACCTGCTGAGAAAATCCAGCAGTCAGCCTACGTTTGCTACGAGCCGCAGAAGTTGGGCATCATCCGCTCATTGTTCAAGGCCGGTGAACTGGAGCGCGTCATCATCTTCTCGGGAAAGAAAGACAAGGTAAAGGACATTACCCGCGAACTGAAACACATGAAGATCAACTGTGCCGCTATGCATTCCGACTTGTCGCAGGCAGAACGCGACGATGTGATGTATCGTTTCAAAGCCGGACAAGTAAGTGTGTTGGTAGCAACAGACATTGTGGCACGAGGTATTGACATTGACGACATCCTGTGTGTCATCAACTACGATGTGCCGCGTGACGCAGAAGACTATGTACACCGCATCGGACGTACTGCCCGTGCACAGCGCGACGGCGTAGCCATTACCCTTGTTTCCGATAACGACATGCGCTACTTTGGCGATATTGAGCGTTTCTTGGAACGTGAGATCCTGAAGAATCCCCTACCCGAGGGACTCGGCGAGGGTCCAGAATACAAGACTGCAGCCCCCCGCAAATCAACGAGGGGACGCGGCGGAAGAAGTCGTAACAGCAAGGGTAAAGGAAATGGCAAAGGACGCAGGAATCCCCACCATAATCACAAAAAGAAGCCATCTAATTCTTAAGAATATGCAATAAGAAGCGAAAAAAGTCGTTATTATAACGATGGACTTCAAAAGAAGCATATTATCAATGTTGTTCCTACTGTCGGTTCTGACAGCAGCTGCACAGCAGTTTACCCTCAGCGGAAAGGTATCCGACGAGGAGGGTAACGCCATTGAGCTGGCCACCATTTCGTGTCTGGATCAGGGTGCTGTCACGATGGCCAATCTGAAAGGTGAGTTCTCGATGAAGTTACATTCTGCTGATTCGGTGGTGGTGAAATTCTCGATGGTGGGCTACCAGACAAGAACCCGTGTGCTACGCAAGCCGAAAGGCAATCAGAAGCTGATGATTACCCTGCACCCAATGAAAGAATTGGACGAGGTGGTGATTACGGAACGTCGCCGACAGACGACAACGACAGCAGAACTGGACACCAAAGACTTACGAGTAACGCCGTCGACCAGCGGTAATGCCGTCGAGGAGTTGGTACAACAGCAGGCTGGCGTCAGCAGTCATAACGAGCTCAGCAGCCAGTACAATGTTCGCGGCGGTTCATTCGACGAGAACTCTGTATATATAAATAATGTGGAGGTCTATCGTCCGCTGCTCATCCGTAGCGGACAACAGGAAGGCTTGTCGGTCATCAATCCGGACATGGTCGAGAAGGTTGCCTTCTCGTCGGGTGGCTTTGAGGCCAAATACGGTGATAAGATGTCCAGCGCTCTCGACATTCAGTACCGGAAGCCCACACACTGGGAGGGTAATTTACAAGCCTCATTGCTTGGTGGTTCGGTATTCGTCGGTTACGGCAATAAGAAGTTCTCGATGAGTCACGGTGTTCGCTATAAGACGAACCGCTATTTGTTAGGCTCCCTGGAAACCAAAGGTGAATACAAGCCGAACTTCTTGGACTACCAGACATATATCACCTATAAGCCCAACGAACGCTGGAGCGTTGACTTCATCGGCAACATCTCGGAAAACCACTATAACTTCATTCCTTCAGACCGTGAGACTTCTTTTGGAACGATGCAGAACGTGAAATCGTTCAAGGTCTATTTCGACGGACAGGAGAAGGATATATTCCGTACCTTATTCGGTACGTTGCGCCTGCAACGCCACTTCTCTAAAAACACAAAGGTAAGTCTATTGGGCTCAGCATTCCACACGAAGGAACAGGAGACCTACGACATTATGGGACAGTACTGGCTGGACGACGCTCAGACACAAGAGCAATTAGGTGTCGGCACCTATATGGAACATGCCCGTAACTACCTGACAGCCAATGTGGGCAGCGTGAAACTGATGCTGAACCACAAGACAGCTCGTCACGACTGGGAGACGGGAGTGACTATGAAATGGGAAAAGATAGAGGAGAACGCCCGTGAGTACGAGATGCGCGACTCCAGCGGCTATTCCATCCCCCACAGTGCCGAGCGGTTGGACCTCATCTATTCGTTGCGTTCGAAAAATGAGATTTCCTCACATCGCATAGAAGCTTATGTCCAAGACACCTATCGCTGGCAGACCGGAGGCAGCGAAGAACGGCAGCCCACACTTTGGACACTGAACTACGGTCTTCGTTTGGCTAATTGGAGCTACAACAAGGAGACTATCGTGTCGCCACGAGCCTCGCTGGCCATGATACCTTCCTGGAATCAGGACATCACCTTCCGACTGGCTGCAGGTCTCTATTATCAGGCACCATTCTACAAAGAGTTTCGCGATACAACCACCATTAACGGACAAACTATTGTCAGGCTGAACGAAAAGATTAAGAGTCAGCAAAGCATACATATCGTCGGTGCCTTTGACTATAAGTTCCGTTTGGTCAATCGTCCTTTCCGTTTCTCGGCAGAGGCCTACTATAAACTGATGGACAACCTCATTCCGTATAACGTACAGAACATGAAGGTAGTCTACTACGGTGAGAACATAGCCACAGGTTACGCCTTCGGACTCGATCTGAAGTTGTACGGTGAATTCGTTCCCGGTACCGACTCATGGCTGACGTTCAGCGTCATGTCGGCCCAACAGAAAATCAACGGCGTCACTGTGCCGATGCCCACAGACCAACGCTGGGGAATCAATTTCCATTTCACCGACTATTTTCCAGGAACGGAACGATGGAAGATGACCCTGAAACTGGCCTTTGCCGATGGCCTGCCCTTCGGTGCACCGCATAGAGGAATTGAATATCAGCAGTTTCGGGCACCTGCCTACAAACGTGCCGACATCGGTTTGAGCTATCTGCTATTAGGCAACCCAGAAGGTCATCAAAAAGTTCAAAGTTCGAAGTTCAAAATCCAAAGGATCTGGCTCGGTCTTGACGGTCTTAACATTTTCGGCATCAGCAACGTCAACAGCTACTATTGGGTAACTGATGTGACGAATAAGCAGTATGCTGTTCCAAACTACCTCACTGGCAGACAAATCAACGGAAAAGTGATTATCGAGTTCTGATTTTGTACGTACACATAATTAAATATTGTTAATTTTTAGAAAGTTATCAATATTTTTACCTCGTTTATACCCAAAGTATCAGAAAAACTACGTATCTTTGCAAACGATATATCAAATTCATTTAGTACTAAACTAATAAGTAAACATGAAAAAGAAAATACTATTCATTGCAACGTTAGTTGGAATGTCTATGTTCATCGGTTGTCAAAGGTTCGATTTTGAGGAAGCGCATCAAGAAGCGATTCGTCAGAATGCAGAGAATATCTTTGGCAAAATAGATCCCAATCAGGACTGGAATTCGTCTGTTTCGGGCACTATCACCATTACGGCTGATGCTCCACTGAAGACAATTGCCCGTGTGCAGATTCTGACAGAGTCGCCATTCATGAATCCCGATGCCAAAGTCATAGCGGAGACCGAAGCCCAAAAGGGTCAGACCGTTACGCTGGACTATGACGTACTCAACAGCTACACACGTCTGATGGCTGCATGTATTGACAATGAGGGACATTACCACATCAAAGGATTCAATATAGGTGATGAAAAGGTCAGCTTCAAGAGCAGTGCTACCACTCGTGCTGCTGCCCGCAGAGCGACATCAAACCTGCCCGACTTTTCCAAAGTGCAACTGATTCCAAAGAACATTACGACATCATTCAACGCTTATCGCACTATCTATGGCCGTAAGTATAGTATTTGGAAAGACAGCCATTGGGAAAACGAGCGTTTGTATGCACTCAATGATGCTGGCAATGTTGGTGGTTCATGGATGATTGACGGTCAGTCGATTTATACAGACGCAAATGAGCTAACACAGGACGAGTTGAATAAACTGAGGGACAACTTCAATACGTACCTGTATCGTGAAGACAAAAATGGGGTTAGAAATCGCAGAAACAATCTGGACATCATTCGCAATAGCAATGTCGTAAAGTATTACGACAATGAGTTGCCCACCACGGGTGAGCCAATCACCCTGCGTCCGGTGCAGCTGGCTTCAACGGAGGCATATTGGTGCTCCATTTACTACTATTATTACAAAACGTCAGACTTTGAGTCATCAGGACTGTCAAAAGAAAACTTCATCAAGACTCTTCCCAAGTTCAAGGCTATTGACCTTGGTAAGGAGAGAGCTGCATTCAGCCAAGAATCAAATATCGATGTAGACAAGGCAGATACGACCTTCAGAAGGCTTCATGAATATCTGCTCCCTTATTATGGAGACATGTCGGATTTCAAGCCTACTCCAACGAAGGTTACCGATTTGGGCTTTACCACCAACGGAAAGATTTATCGTATCAAGAGTAATTCTGCAGATTTCTATATGACCTACACCGAGGACCCCAAAAAGACCATGAAGGAAGCATATCAAGAAGGAGATGCCAATATGGACAATCAGTTTTGGCAGGTATACACGAATGACGAGAGAGAATTCACGATGTTATACAATGTTGGAGCCCAACAGTTCCTCTATTTTCCACCGTCAGATAAGGAATATCCTTCTTGTAGCCCTTCAGAAACATTCTTTGAAGGCTATTGCTTCAAAACTGGCGACGGGGACAAGGTCTTCCACCATGTCGACGACCAAGATTTTTCTTATATTTGGGAGCAGAATTTGGACAGACGTCTGAAGAATGATGCTAATACCAAAATTGCTTCTGACAATAAAAAACCTACGAGCGAATCTATGTTCTTAACCCGTCAGTGGATTTTTGAACCCGTTTCGACGACAACAGCGAATGATGCGACTGTCGACAATGCCTTCCGCATGACCAATGCAACACCATCGGCTACTATTCCTGCAGGCTACAATATCGGCTTCATGATCCGAAAGGATGATTTCACTTCAACTAGCGATCAAAAGGATGGATGTTTGTATGGTTATGGAGAATTGAATAAACAGATCAACAAACATGGCCAGTTCAAATTAGCAATGAATGATTATGGTATGAAGGTAAATGACGCGCGTATCGCGATGTTCGAATATAACGGCAAGACATATCTCTGCTTCGAGGAAGGTGCTGATGCTCAATACAGTGACGCTATCGTTGAAATGGGTGGTTATGATACTGATGTGTACGAATCAGATCCAACCGGTAACAATGAAAGTGGACAGGGTGTTGCCACCAGAATGCTGTATGATGAGAATGAGTTAGAGGGTACTACTTATATGCTACTCTTCGAAGACCGCGCCACTTCCGCTGACTATGACATGAATGATGTCGTGCTTCGCTGTAAACGCCTAACAGGAAAAAAGGAAGGCCAAGTGAGACTCTCTTTGGTAGCTGCTGGTGGCTTAGACAATGTCAAAATTCTAGGAATTGAAGGCGAAAAAGTAGATGGTTATACACTTAACGACCGAGAGGTGCACGAACTGTTCAACAAGGAAGACGCAACGGGATATGAGCGTTTCGTGAATACGGTAGATGGCCAAGAAACAGAAACACCAATATCCTGTGATATTAAACTATCTAGCGGAATGAATATTCCACAGTTCCTTGCCAAGATTTACATTAAAAATGAAACGACGGGCGATGAAATACATGTTCCAAAAACCGGAGCAGAGCCTCTGGCTATCATCATGCCTTTCGACTTTAAATATCCTAAGGAGAGGCAAATGATTACAGGAGCCTATAAGGAATTCCTCCAATGGGCTCAAGATGCTACAGGACACAACGATTGGTATAACCATATCGAAGAGAATACCGTTTATCCCATCGACAACATCATCTCTAAGTGATTTGATAAGAAATACTAAATATTTCGGGATTTTGATGATAATGTGCAAAGAATTATGTATCTTTGCACATTATTATTTGTAATATACTAATTAAAAGAGTAACAATATGAAGATTTCCCACATTGAACATCTGGGCATTGCCGTCCAGAGCATCGAGGAGAGCCTGCCGTATTTCACTGACGTGCTGGGCTTAGAGTGTTATGCTACAGAAGTCGTAGAAGACCAGAAAGTAAAGACTGCCTTCCTGCGCTGCGGTGAGGTGAAGTTAGAGTTGCTGGAGCCCACATCCCCCGAGAGCACCATTCAGAAGTGGCTCGACAAGGGCAACAAGGGCGTTCACCATGTAGCCTTCTGTGTGGAAGACGGTGTGGCCAAAGGACTGGCTGAGGTCAGCGAGAAGGGTGTGCGTCTGATTGACGAGAAGCCTCGTAAGGGCGCTGAAGGTCTGAACATTGCCTTCCTGCATCCGAAATCTACTTGTGGAATTCTGACAGAGCTCTGTGAGCACCCTGAGTAAAAGTAAAAAAGTAAAAAGGTTAAAAAGTAAAATATAACAATGAGCAAGCAATTAGAGAAAATCAAACAGCTCATCGAGAAGCGCGAACAGGCTCGTCTCGGTGGTGGTGAGAAGGCCATACAGAAGCAGCACGAAAAGGGCAAGTATACTGCCCGTGAACGCGTAGAGATGCTGCTTGACAAGGGTTCTTTCGAGGAATACGATATGTTTAAGGAGCACCGTTGTCACAACTTCGGTATGGAGAAGAAGCAGTTCTTGGGCGACGGCGTGGTTGCAGGTAGTGGTACCATCGACGGGCGTCTGGTATTTATCTTCGCACAGGACTTCACCGTACATGCCGGTTCTCTTTCTGAGACGATGTCACAGAAGATCTGCAAGGTGATGGATATGGCCATGAAGATGGGTGCCCCCGTCATTGGTATCAACGACTCGGGTGGTGCTCGTATCCAAGAGGGTATCAACGCTTTGGCTGGTTATGCTGAAATTTTCGAGCGTAACATCCTAGCCTCAGGTGTGATTCCTCAGATTTCAGGCATCTTCGGTCCTTGCGCCGGTGGTGCTGTGTACTCCCCTGCCCTCACCGACTTCACGCTGATGATGGAAGGCACATCGTACATGTTCCTGACAGGTCCGAAGGTGGTAAAGACTGTGACGGGTGAGGATATCGACCAGGAACACCTGGGTGGTGCATCGGTACACGCTTCGAAGTCGGGTGTAACCCACTTCACTGCCAAGACAGAGGAAGAGGCTGTAGAAATGCTGAAGACCCTGCTGAGCTATATTCCTTCAAACAATATGGAGCTGGCTCCTCGCAAGAAGTGCGACGACCCCATCGACCGTCTGGAGGACAGTTTGAACGAAATCATCCCCGAGAACCCCAACGAGGCTTACGATATGTACAAGGTCATCACAGCTATCACTGATGACAACGAGTTCTTCGAGGTACAGCCCAAGTTCGCCAAAAACATCATTGTCGGTTTCGCACGCTTCAATGGCCAGAGCGTAGGTATCGTTGCCAACCAGCCTTCATGCTACGCCGGTGTGCTCGACGTGAATGCTTCTCGTAAGGGTGCCCGTTTCGTTCGTTTCTGCGACGCCTTCAACATTCCTATCGTGTCGCTCGTTGACGTTCCCGGATTCCTTCCTGGTACCGGTCAGGAGTATAATGCCGTCATCCTGCACGGTGCACAGCTGCTGTATGCATACGGCGAGGCTACCGTGCCCAAGATTACCGTTACCCTGCGTAAGTCGTATGGTGGTTCACACATCGTGATGGGCTCGAAGCAGCTCCATACCGACCTGAACTACGCATGGCCTTCTGCTGAGATTGCCGTGATGGGTGCCTCTGGTGCTGCTGCAGTGCTCTACGCCAAGGAAGCTAAGGCAAAGAAGGAAGCTGGAGAGGATGTAAAGGCCTTCATCGCCGAGAAGGAAGAGGAGTACAACGATCTCTTCGCTAATCCTTATCAGGCTGCTAAATATGGCTACATCGACGATGTGATTGAGCCGCGCAATACGCGTTTCCGCATCTGTCGTGCTCTGGCACAGCTCGCTACCAAGCGTGACGCTCTGCCTGCCAAGAAGCATGGTAACATACCTATGTAAAGTTTAGAGTTGAAAGTTGATAGTTGATAGTTATGAAGAACGAAGTTTATGCCGCCATCGCTATGGCACTTTACGAGTTCAAGGGCAATAATGTTCACGACAAGGAGCCCGGCATCATTACGATTGCCGAGAAGCAGACTCAGTGGAACGGCTATGCCCTCACTATGACAGAACACCCCTAAAACAGACTTAGCATGAAGAAAGAATATAAGTACACCATTAATGGCAACAAGTATGAGGTTGCTATTGGTGATATCGTAGAGAACGAAGTGACCATCACCGTCAATGGTGAAGAGTACAAGGTTGAGATGGAGCCGGAACCCGAAGAGGAGAAAAAAGTCGTGGTACGTCCCGCAGCACAGGCTGCAGCTGCTGCCGAGCCCTCAGAGGGCGCTTCAGCCAACGTCAACACCAACAATGCCGTAAAGGCTCCACTTCCCGGTGTCATCACCTCTATTGAGGTGGCTGTCGGCGACGAGGTGAAAGCCGGCGACACGCTGCTGGTATTGGAGGCTATGAAGATGGCCAACAATATTGAAGCAGAAAAGGACGGTAAGGTAACTGCCATCTGCGTACAGGCCGGTCAGAGTGTCATGGAAGATGACGCATTGGTTGTGATTGAGTAACCTTATCTATATTCAACAATAAAGCCGCCCAGCAATGAGCGGCTTTGTTGTTTTCTATAGGTTGAATAGCTATAACACCTTATTTCCTTCTTGCGGAAAGACCACTGTGGGTTTAAAGGTCTTGGCCTCCTCAAAATCCATCAGTGCATAGGAGATGATGATAACCACATCACCCACTTGTACCCTACGCGCTGCAGCACCATTCAGACAGATGCATCCCGATCCGCGCTCACCTTTAATAATGTAAGTCTCAAAGCGTTCGCCGTTATTATTGTCAAGCACCTGGACCTTCTCACCGGCTATCATGTTGGCAGCATCCATCAGATCCTCATCAATCGTAATACTGCCCATATAGTTCAGGTTGGCTTCTGTCACCGTCACACAGTGCAACTTAGACTTCATGACTTCTATCATCATACTTCCTTATATTTTATATGATCAATAAGTCTGATAGGTGTCTTACCACAATAAACAGTAATACAGCCTACGACATATGGTGTATCATCCCAATTCTCGATATCTTGCAGCGTATTGCCGTCAACAATGCTGAAATACTCCACGTCAAGACCGTCAACAGCATTGATGTCGGCAACCACCTTGTCGTGGGTTTCCTTCACAGTATGCTTTTTGGCATACGTCAGACTACTCTTCAAAGCCTTGTAGATGTTTGGAGCAATGGCACGTTCCTCTTTTGACAGCAGGGTGTTACGAGAACTGCGAGCCAGTCCGTCAGCATCACGGACAATGTCACATTCTACAATCTGTACGTTGATACCCAGATGGCGAACCATCGCCTTCACGACGGCAATCTGCTGCCAGTCTTTTTCACCAAAATACGCGCGCTGCGGTTTTACAATATAGAACAGTCGGCTTACTACCTGACAGACACCATTGAAATGACCGGAGCGGTGAGCTCCTTCCATCACGGTCGAGACGGGCGGATACTCAAACTGGCGTGTGTCAGGAGTGGGATACATCTCCTCTACCGAAGGAGCCAGCACATAGTCGGCACCACACTCCTCCAGCAACAGGCAGTCAGCCTCCAACGTTCTGGGATAGTTCTTCAGGTCGTTTTTGTCATTAAACTGCGTGGGATTCACAAACACCGACACAACGGTGACGGCATTCTCCTTCACACTACGACGTACCAACGAGGCATGTCCCTCATGGAGTGCTCCCATGGTCGGGACGAGTCCAATCTCTTTTCCTTGCTTGCGATCCTCAAAAAGCTGGTTCTGAAGATCCACAATTTTATAGAATACTTTCATTGTCTTTTCTATACTTATCTCTGAAATCGGGTGCAAAATAACAACATTTTTACCAAATAAGGAAAAAATAACGTAAAAATATGCCAAATTTGAGGCTAAAAATCCTTAAATATGCACGTTTTTGCGTTTTTGTGAATTATTTTTCGTAACTTTGCACATGGTTTAAACTAGATCGCATGGCAAAGAAGATATTATTCATCAACCAAGAGATTGTTCCTTATGTTCCCGACAGCGACCTCTCGCTGATGGGTAAGGCACTTCCTCAGGCTATCCTTGAGAAGGGCCACGAAATCCGTACGTTCATGCCTAAGTGGGGCAACATCAATGAGCGCCGCGGTCAGTTGCATGAGGTGATTCGTCTCTCTGGAATGAATCTGATTATCGATGATACCGACCATCCGTTGATTATCAAGGTGGCGACAATAGTCCAGACACGCATCCAAGTCTATTTCATTGACAATGAAGATTACTTCTCGAAGCGCCAGATGGCACAAAATGAGCAGGGAGAGGATTATACCGACAACGGGGAGCGAGCCATATTCTTTGCACGTGGTGTTCTTGAAACTGTTAAGAAACTCCGTTGGGTACCTGACATCATCCACGTTCAAGGCTGGATGGGTGCCGTCGTTCCTCTATATATCAAGACTGCCTATCACGATGAGCCCTCATTCGCTAATACCAAGGTAGTGACATCATTATTCCCGAATAATCTCAAGTCAGATTTAGGCAGCAACTTCAAGAACTGCATTGAGTTCCGTGAGGCAACAGCTGATACGCTGACAAAATACAACGACATTTTTGACTTTAATGAATTAGGCAAGCTGGCTATTGATTATAGCGATGGAGTTATTGCTGCCCACAAGAATGTAAACAAGGAGTTGATAAAATATGCGAAAGACAACAATGTCCCCATCCTGTCCTATCCGGGTGAGGACTTTGCCGATGCTTATGAAAACTTCTACGAGAAGATATAACATGATAAAGAAAATACTATTGATGGGGATTGCAATGATTACAATTGCAATCTCTTCGTGTACAGAAGATACTACGACGGTGGGTAACACACTCGTCAGCAGTTCTGACCAGTTCACTATCGTATCGGATACGTTCGATATTTCAACACGATCATTCATTGCCGACTCTGTATTGGCCCGTAGCTCATACAGCTATTTGGGTAAAATTAAGGATCCAGAAACCGGTTCTTATATCACGGCAAACTATATGTCGCAGTTCGGTACCTTAGAGAGCGAGGCATCGTCAGTATTCCCCCCTTTATCTATATTACGTGATGAAATTGATGATCACACTGATCTGGCACTAGCAGATTCATGTTTCATCCACATTATCGTCAACGACTTTATGGGAGACTCGTTAGCAGCCATGAAGATGACCGTCTGCGAGCTTGACAAGCCCGTCAAGGAGAATCGCCAATACTACACCAACTACGACTTGGAGAAAAATGGTTTCCTGCGTGCTGGTGGTATCCGCAAAAACACGCTCTACTCTTTGTCCGACTTGACACAGAGCGATAGTTTACGCCAATTAAACCAAAGTGGTTCAAATTTTTTCCGTATCAGTATTTCTCTCAACGAACCTTATACGGATAAGAATGGAGTTACCTACAACAACTATGGCTCTTATTTGATGCGCACCTATTATGACCATCCTGAGTATTTCAAGAATTCGCAGACCTTTATCCAAAAGGTATGTCCCGGATTCTATTTTAAGACGACCGATGGTTTGGGACTGATGACTGAAATCTACCAGACACAGCTCATCGTTCATACCCACTATATGATGAACGGAAAGATTGTCAGTGGTTCAAAAACGTTTAATGGTAACGAGGAGGTTTTACAGACCACGCATTTCATTAGCGACAAAGACGTCATCAAGCGACTGGCAGCAGACACTCATTATACTTATCTGAAGGCCCCCGACGGCATCTTTACTGAAGTAACCCTGCCTGTTGACGACATCAAACGAGGACATGAAAACGACACTATCACCTCAGCCAAAATTGTCTTCCGCCGCATGAACGACATCAGCGAGCTTAGTGATGATCTTTTGATGGAGCCGCAGAATCTGCTGATTCTTGAAAAGGATAGTTTGTATTCATTCTTTGAAAATGGAGACCTGCCCAACAACATGGCATCGTACCTGGCTGTTTACAATAGCAGCAAGAACACCTACACATTCAACAACATCTCAGGATTGATCAATAGGATGTATGCCAAACGCAACCAATCCGAAAACTGGAATAAAGCGGTCATCGTACCCGTACAGGTTGTTACAGCCAGCACTTCCAGTTCTACCACTTCTGTTGCCAGCGTCAGCAATGAACTTAAGGTGGTCAGCGTACGATTGGTCGGTGGCAGTGATAATCCCTATGACCCGGTACGCATCAGTATTGTCTATAACCAAAACGAATAATGGCTGACAATTTTCTTGAGAAGCATTACGAAGAATACGAAGCCCGCAAGGCCGCCTATCTTCGCAAGAAGAAACATTTACCCAAACAAAAGTCTCGTCTTCCGGAACGTCCGGAAGACGAGGCTCTATAATAATTATAATGGCGATATAACGTAATAACGTTATTACGAAATAATTGTATATTTTGCGAACTTCAGCAACAACTGTTTGATACCGGCATTCTTAAACTCGACTGTTGCCTTGGTATTCTCTCCAGTACCCTCCACCTTGAGGACAGTACCCACGCCAAAGCGCTGATGTTCAATGACATTTCCCTCCTTCAAGCCGATATTGCCAATGGCCGACTGCGGACGAGGCGTCTCATGCCGCACAGGCACTAATCGAGCCTTCGGGTCTGCCATAAACTGCGTTGCCACCGGTCGGGGATTTTGTACCGGGCGGCTAAAGCCATATTGACTAGTACGACTAGTATGACTAGAGACACCAGAAACACCGGCTAAACCCGAATTCCCTTCCACCTTCAACAGGCTAGGATCGAAATCCTTGATGAAACGCGATGGTGTGTCAAACTCCATACGTCCATATCGGAAACGATTCTGCGCACAGGTCAGGATACAATGTTTTTCTGCCCGGGTAATAGCCACATACAACAAGCGACGCTCCTCTTCCAGTTCCCGCATCGTATTAACACACATCGGCGAAGGGAAGATATTCTCTTCCAGGCCGACAACGAAAACCGTCGGGAATTCCAGTCCTTTGGCAGCATGGATAGTCATCAGCGACACCTTGGGCTGTTCCTTGTCGTCGTCACTGTCCAAATCGGTCAATAGGGCCACTTCCTGCAGGAAATCGCTCAGTCCGGTCTCATTCTCCCGGTCTTCCTCTTTCCGTGTCTCCACAAAATCCTGCATACCGCCCAGGAATTCTTCCAGATTCTCCTGTCTCGACAAGTCTTCCGGATTAGAGGAACCATAGATCTCCTTGCTGATACCGCTTTCCATGATAATGGAGTGTCCCAACTCATAGGTATCTTCCTGATCCAAGCGGTCCGACCACCCTTCTATCAAGGTTTTGAATGCTTCCAGTTTCGTCAACGTCCCCTTAGCCAGATTCAAATCGAACACAATGGGTTGCTGGATGACCTGCCACAAACTGACCTGATGTCTGGTTGCTGTTTCCGTAATCTTGCCTACCGTTGTGTCACCGATACCACGTGCCGGATAGTTGATGATTCGTCGCAGCGCTTCCTCATCATTGGGATTGACCACCACACGGAAATAGGCAATGACGTCCTTGATCTCCTTGCGCTGATAAAAACTCAATCCGCCATATATCCTATAAGGAATGCCGTCCTTACGCATCTGCTCTTCGAACGAACGGCTCTGGGCATTGGTACGATAGAGAATAGCAAAATCCGAGAACTCACAACGGTCCTGTCGACGTAATCGTTTGATATCATTACACACAATCATCGCCTCCTCCTTATCGCTATAGGCAGGTTTGAGCGTCAGACGCTCGCCGACCTCGTTTCTGCTAAACACATCCTTATGGATTTGTCGCTCGTTCTTTTTAATCAAGCTGTTCGCAGCATGCACGATAAGTTGCGTCGACCGGTAGTTCTGCTCCAGTTTAAACAACCTGGCACCTTGATACTGTTTTTGGAAATTCAGGATATTGTCAATATTAGCCCCTCGGAAACTATAGATGCTTTGGGCATCGTCGCCCACCACACAGACTCGTCCATGTTCATGCGCCAACAACAGGACAATCTCTTGCTGGGCATAGTTGGTGTCCTGATACTCATCGACCAGTACATATTGGAAACGCTCGATATATTTTTGCCGGACATCCTCATGGTCACGCAACAAGACAAAGGTCTTGACAAGCAAATCATCAAAGTCCATCGCATTCGCCTGATGACAACGTTCCACATAGCGTTGATAGATTTGCGACATCACTGGACGCTTGTGTTGAGCATCGTCAGCAGCCCACGAACTGGTGGCATACTGTTGTGGCAACAGCAGGTGGTTCTTGGCCATCGAGATGCGATCAGCCACACTATTGGGCTTATACGTCTTGTCGTCTAGTTGCATCTCTTTGATGATGCTTTTCACCAGCGACCGGGCATCAGCCTGATCGTAAATAGTGAAATTAGAATTAAAGCCGATTCGTTCCGCTTCAGCCCTCAGAATGCGGGCAAAAACAGAATGAAACGTACCCATCTGCAGATATATAGCCCTCTCCTGCCCTACCAATCGGCCAATACGTTCTTTCATCTCACGTGCCGCCTTATTGGTAAAAGTCAGTGCCAGAATGTTCCACGGGGCCATGCCCTGCTCCAGCAGATAGGCTATCTTATAGGTCAGCACACGGGTTTTTCCCGATCCGGCACCGGCAATCACCAGTTGCGGTCCGTCACAGTATTCCACCGCAGCACGCTGCCCTTCATTCAATTCATTGAGTAAATTGTCGTTCATATCGGTGACAAAGGTAGTGCAAACCGAGCGAAATGCAAAATAAATTAGGATTTATTTTCATTTTCGAGGTGTAGCCTACCTTCAATGCAATTAAAGGTACGATTTTTTTGGTAGTATCAAAATATATTTGTATTTTTGCAGGAAATTATCAACTACAAGGAATGTTATGGCAAGAATAAACAACCATCTCGTCATTATGGCCGGCGGCGTAGGAAGCCGTTTCTGGCCTATGAGCACAGCCGACAAGCCCAAGCAGTTTATCGATGTCTTAGGTATTGGAAAGTCTCTGCTCCAGTTAACTGTTGAACGTTTCAGTGGCATCGTTCCCGCAGAGAATGTATGGGTCGTCACTAACCAGAAATATGCCGCGACTGTCAGCAGCCAGTTGCCCGACATGCCCGCTGACCATATCCTCTGCGAGCCCTGTCGCAGGAATACGGCACCCTGCATTGCCTACGTCTCGTGGCGTATCAAGTCGTCTGACCCGAAAGCCAATATTGTGGTATCTCCCAGCGACCATGTCGTGATGGACACGACGGAGTTCCGCCGGGTCATCACCGAGAGCCTGAAATTCACCTCCGACACAGATGCCATTGTGACGCTGGGCATGAAACCGACGCGTCCTGAGACCGGCTATGGCTACATCCAGGCCGACCTGTCGAGCAAGTCGTTGCGTAATAAGGAGATTTTCCGTGTCGACAGTTTCCGCGAGAAACCCGACTTGGAGACCGCCAAGCAGTACATCAGCGAAAAGAACTACTATTGGAATGCCGGCATCTTCATTTGGAACGTGTCGACCATTGTCAATGCTTTCCGCATCTACCAGCCCGCTATGGCTAAGATCTTTGAGTCCATGCTTCCAATCTATGGTACCGAGCAGGAACAGCAGGAAATTGACCGTTTGTTCCCCGAATGCGAGAATATCTCTGTCGACTATGCCATCATGGAGAAGGCCGAGGAGATTTTCGTCTGTCCTGCCGACTTCGGTTGGAGCGACCTGGGCACGTGGGGTTCACTATTGCAACAAAGCAAGAAAGACCTGTACGGCAATGCCAGCATCGGTCCCGACATCACGCTTTTTGAGTCCAACGACTGCATCATTCACACCACGCAGGAGAAGAAGGTGGTTATTCAGGGCCTTAACGGCTATATTGTCGCAGAAAACGACGACACCTTATTAATATGCAAACTCTCTGAAGAACAGCGTATCAAGCAGTTCTCCGGTCAGGACAAATAACGAACAAAATATCGACAAGAGTATGAGTAAAGTTGCTCTTATTACTGGTATCACCGGTCAGGACGGCAGTTATCTGGCCGAATTCCTCATTGAGAAAGGCTACGAAGTTCACGGCCTCATGCGCCGCTCGTCCAGTTTCAACACCGGTCGTATCGAACACCTGTACCTCGACGAGTGGGTACGCGACATGAAGAAAAAACGTCTGGTGAATCTGCATTGGGCTGATATGACCGACTCATCGTCGCTCATTCGCATCATTTCAAAGATTCGCCCAGACGAGATCTATAACCTCGCTGCACAGAGTCACGTGAAGGTATCGTTCGACGTACCGGAATATACTGCTGACACCGATGCCAATGGCGTGTTGCGTCTGTTGGAGGCCGTCCGCATCTGTGGACTGGAGAAGACCTGCCGCATCTATCAGGCCTCGACCTCCGAACTATATGGTAAGGTGCAGGAGGTTCCTCAGAGTGAGACTACCCCCTTCTACCCCCGCAGTCCGTATGCTGTTGCCAAGCTCTATGGCTTCTGGATTATGAAGAACTATCGCGAGTCATACAATATGTTCTGCTGCAACGGTATTCTCTTCAACCATGAGAGTGAGCGCCGCGGTGAGACCTTCGTGACCCGTAAGATTACACTGGCTGCCGCTCGTATTGCACAGGGTTATCAGGACAAGCTCTATCTGGGTAACCTGAACTCGCTGCGCGACTGGGGCTATGCCAAGGACTATATCGAGTGCATGTGGCTCATCCTCCAGCAGCCTGAACCCGACGACTTTGTGATTGCCACAGGCGAATACCATACCGTTCGCGAGTTTGCTACCCTCGCTTTCAAGGAGGTGGGTATCGAACTCGAATGGCGCGGTGACGGTGTCGACGAGAAGGGTTATGACAAGGCAACGGGCAAGGCCCTCGTCGAGGTTGATCCTAAGTATTTCCGTCCTGCTGAGGTCGACCAGCTGTTGGGTGATCCATCAAAGGCCAAGAGCAAGTTGGGATGGAATCCTCAGAAGACCTCTTTCGAAGACCTCGTCAAGATTATGGTCCGTCACGATATGAAGTTCGTTAAGAAGCTTTTCTTAAAAGCACAGATGGACAAAGAAGATGCAGAGTAATAGTAAGATATATGTTGCAGGCCACCGGGGCATGGTGGGTTCTGCCATTGTCCGTGAGTTACAACGGCAAGGCTACACCAATATCATCACGCGGACTCATGCTGAGCTTGACCTCACGTGTCAAGCTGCAGTGGATGCCTTCTTTAAGGAGGAGCAGCCCGAGTACGTATTCCTCGCTGCCGCCAAGGTGGGAGGCATCGTGGCCAACCAGAGTGCGCTGGCTGACTTCATGTATGACAACATGATACTCGAAATGAACGTCATCCATGCTGCCTGGAAGAATGGTTGCAAGAAACTGGAGTTCTTGGGCAGTAGTTGCATCTACCCCCGCATGGCACCTCAGCCGATGCCGGAGAGTTGTCTGTTGACGTCAGAGTTGGAAAAGACCAACGAGGCGTATGCCTTGGCGAAGATCAGCGGTTTGAAATACTGCGAGTTTCTGAACCGCCAGTACGGCACGGATTATATCTCCGTGATGCCGACAAACCTGTATGGTCCTAACGACAACTACCACCCGGAGCACAGCCACGTGCTGCCAGCGCTGATCCGGCGTTTCCACGAAGCCAAGGTGGCTGGATTGCAGTCTGTCACTTGTTGGGGCGACGGCAGTCCCCTTCGCGAGTTCCTGTATGTCGACGACCTCGCTAACCTATGCGTGTTCCTGATGAACAACTACTCCGGTAGCGAAACGGTGAATGCCGGTACCGGTAAGGAGCTGACCATCAAGGCGCTGACGGAGTTGGTTGCCAAAGTGGTAGGCTATCAGGGGCGCATTGAGTGGGACACTACCCGTCCCAATGGCACCCCTCGCAAGCTGCTCGATGTCAGCAAGGCAACCAAGTTAGGCTGGACGTACAAGACCGAACTTGAGGACGGCATCCGACTGGCCTACGAGGACTTCCTCCACAATCCCATGCGTGCCGAGCGCTGACTTTAAACTTGAAAACTTGAAACTTTTAAACTTCTACTATGCAATCTATTAGAACACTGAACGACATGATCGTTTTCCTGCAGGAGCGGGGCGACCGTAAACGTGTAGCTGTGGTATGTGCCAACGATGCCAGTACCCGCTATGCAGTAGAAAAAGGCAAGGAGATGGGATTCATCGAACCCATCTACGTTGATGGCGACGACAAGGATGAATGCGCCCGCCGGGCTGTAGCGCTGTGTAAGAATGGCGAAGCAGACATCCTGATGAAGGGTCTCATCAATACCGATGTCATTCTGCGTGCCATTCTGGACAAGGAGAAGGGCATCCTCCGTCCCGGCCATGTACTGACCCATGTGGCTATGGCCGAAATTCCCAAGTACGAGAAACTGCTGTTCTTTACCGATGCCGCCGTTATCCCCGTACCAACGTCCGCCCAACGGCGCCAGCAGATTCACTACATGAACTATGTGTGTCATGCTCTTGGCATTGAGGAACCCCGCATCTCACTCATCCACTGTGCTGAGAAGGTCAGTGCCAAGGCATTCCCCTATACCGCCGACTACCTCGACATCATTGCCGAGGCACAGACAGGTAAGTTCGGACGCTGCATCATCGATGGTCCCCTCGACCTGAAGACATCGCTCGACAGCGTCTCCCTGCGAGAGAAGGGCATCAAGAGCGTCATCGACGGTCAGGCCGACGCGCTGATCTTCCCCGACATCGTGGCTGGCAACGTGTTTTATAAGACCATTACGCTCTTCGGCTATGCCAAGACTGCCGGTGTGCTACAGGGAACCCAGTGCTGTTGCGTGCTTCCGTCGCGTGCCGACAGCCCCGACTCGAAGTATTACTCACTTGCTTTGGCAGCTATATGAAAATTCTTGTCATCAATCCCGGTTCTACCTCTACCAAAATGGCCGTCTACGAAGACGAGACGCCCATTTTGCTTCGTAACATCACCCATACGCCGGAAGAGCTGGCTGGTTTCAGTGACGTCATCGAACAGCAGGACCTGCGCCGCCAGTTAGTCATCGACGAGCTACACGCTGCCGACATTCCGCTCGACTTCGATGCTGTCATCGGACGCGGTGGCCTGGTCAAACCCATCAGCGGTGGTGTTTATGAAATTAACCGACGCATGCTCGACGACACCCTACATGGCTGTGTGATGCATAACCACGCCTGCAACCTAGGTTGTCTGATAGCCTATGAGATAGCCGAGGAAATCAATCGTCAGCAGCCCAACGCCAATGGCGAAACGCCACGATGCCGCTCGTTCATTGCCGATCCGGGCGTCGTCGACGAACTGTCTCCCCTGGCTCGCATCAGCGGTTCGCCGCTCATGCCTCGTATCTGCATCTGGCACGCCTTGAACCAGCGCGCCATTGCCCGTCGCTTTGCCCGAGGCATCGGTAAGGAGTACGAAGACTTGAACCTGATTATCTGTCACCTGGGCGGTGGCATCAGTGTGGCAGCCCACGAACATGGCAAGGCCATCGATGCCAATAACGCATTGGACGGCGAAGGTCCGTTCTCACCCGAACGTGCCGGTTCTCTGCCTGCTGCGGACTTGATTCGTCTCTGTTTCAGCGGCAAATACAACGAGAAACAATTGCTGAAACGTATTGCCGGTAAGGCCGGACTGAATGCCCATCTGGGCACCAACGACTTGCGCGAGATTCAGAAACGCATCAAAAATGGTGATGAACATGCCAAACTCATTATCGATGCTATGATTTATCATGTCGCCAAGAATGTCGCTGCCGAGGCTGCCGTACTCTGCGGCAACATCGACGCCATTCTCTTTACGGGCGGCATGGCCCATTCAGAGTATATCATCAGTGAACTGCGTCGACGAGTCGGTTTCCTGGCTCCCGTCTACACCTTTGCTGGTGAAGACGAAATGGAAGCCCTGGCACTCAACGCCCTGGCCGTATTGACCGGGCGCCGCGAAGCCAAAATTTATGACTAAACAAATAATCGGGACGGATTTGAATCCGCCCCGATTGTCTATCTTCTTTAACTTCGCTAACTCCGTTAACTCCTTAACTACTTCTTCAGAAGTACCTCCTTCCAACGGGCATATGCTTCAGCATAAGCCGCACGGTCGGCAGCCTTAGGTTCTATCACCTGCAACTTCTCCAGCGAAGCGAAGGCCTCGTCGGCATTCTTGTAGATGCCAGCGCCGATACCAGCACCCTTGGCAGCACCTACAGAACCGTCGGTGTCATACAGTTCGATGGTAGCACCGCTCACGCCAGCCAGTGTGTCGCGGAACAGCGGACTCAGGAACATATTGGCCTTGCCGGCATGGATCTTCTGGATGTCCATACCCATCTGCTGCATGATTTCCATACCATAGCAGAACGAGAATACGATACCCTCCTGGGCTGCACGCACCAGATGAGCCTTCGAGTGCTTGTTGAAGTTCACGCCGTTAATCGAGCAACCAATCTCGCGGTTCTCCAACACACGCTCAGCACCGTTACCGAACGGAATCACCGTCACGCCCTCGCTGCCGATAGGAGCCGTTGCTGCCAAGTCGTTCATCTCGGCATAGCCTATCTCCGGAGTGATGTTACGATGTGTCCATGCATTCAGAATTCCCGTACCATTGATACACAGCAGCACACCCAGACGGGTCTGGTCGGCAGTATGGTTCACGTGGGCAAAGGTGTTCACACGACTCTTCGGATCGTAGTTCACATCACCCAGCACACCATAGACCACACCCGACGTACCAGCTGTAGCGGCAATCTCACCGGGATTCAGCACATTCAGCGACAGGGCGTTGTTCGGCTGGTCACCACCACGATAAGTAATCGGCGTACCGGCCTTCAGTCCCAGTTCAGCAGCAGCCTCAGCACTTACCACGCTCTGCTCGGCGAATGTCGGTACGATATCGGCAATCAGCGAACTGTCGAAACCATAGTACTTCATCAGGAAGTCAGCCACCTGATTGTTCTTGAAGTCCCAGAACATACCCTCCGACAGACCGCTCACAGTCGTGTTGGCCACACCGCTCAGTCGCATGGCGATATAGTCACCAGGCAACATAATCTTATAAATCTGGCTATACAGCTCCGGTTCGTTTTCTTTCACCCAGGCCAGTTTGGCAGCAGTAAAGTTACCCGGCGAGTTCAGCAGGTGACTCAGGCACTGTTCACCACCCAGTTCCTTAAAGGCCTTCTCGCCATAGGGTACGGCACGTGAGTCGCACCAGATGATGGCCGGACGCAGCGCCTTAAGGTTTTTGTCCACACACACCAGACCATGCATCTGATAAGAGATACCGATGGCCTTGATTTCCTCGCCGGTAGCTCCAGCCTCCTTCATAATCTTCTGAAGGCTCAGCTTGGCATTGTCCCACCACATCTGCGGGTCCTGCTCAGCCCATCCGGCCTTCACAGCCATAATCGGAGCCTCCTTCTCGGGGAAGAAAGCTGTTGCCACACACTTGCCACTGTCGGCATTGACTAATGATGCCTTCACTGATGAGCTACCGACATCGAATCCAAATAAATATCTGTTTGCCATAATTTGAATAGTTTTACTAATAATAATACGTTTTGCTCTACAAATTTCCCTAAAATACTTTTAAAAACCAAGTTTTTTGCACTTTTTCATCATTTTTTTATCATTTATTGACTACAATTTAAAATTTTTTTTTACCTTTGCAACGAAAAGTGTGACAATTCTATTGGCTAAAGCTTTATTTCATATATGAAAAAGAAAATACTAATACTTGATGACAAAGAGACCATCGCTAAGGTGCTCTCCATCTATTTGATGAGTGAATATGACGTTCAATGGCTTCCTGATGGACTTCAGGGAGTCAAGTGGCTTCAGGCAGGAAACACGCCGGACCTCATCATTTCCGACATCCGTATGCCGGGCATGCGTGGTGACGATTTCTTGGAGTGGATTAAGCAGAACGAGTTGTTCCGCCACATTCCTGTGATTATGCTGTCCAGTGAAGACTCTACCAGCGAGCGCATCCGTTTGTTGGAAATCGGTGCCGAGGACTACATCGTCAAGCCCTTTAACCCGATGGAGCTGAAAATTCGCGTCAAAAAGATCCTTCCTAATTAATAATAGTATTATACATTATTATATTATATGATAGGTGTTGTATACTTAGGCAACAATCCTAAGACACAAGAACGTCTTCGGTATATCCCAGGTCAGCTGGTCCGAATGACCACGACCTACAAGGATGCCGCCCAAATATGTACTCCGCACGTCTCGAATGAACATTTCATTGTCTTTTTCGAGCGGAATGTGCGTAGTGAGGACATTACGGCCATCACCTATCTGCGCAAGAAGTGTCACAATGTCTACATCATCCTCATCACCAACAACATGTCGGAAGAGGAGCGCAAGATTTACATGCAGTGTGGCATTAACGACACCATTGTGGCCGAGGCATCTGTGACAGAACTGAACAAGAAGATTCAGTTCATCTCAGAGCGCGAGAACGTTCTTTTCGACGACCAGGCACCGAAGTACCATATCTTGAAATTCAAGATTCCCGTTTGGAAACGCTTGTTCGACATTGTCTTCTCCGGTCTGGCCATCATCCTGCTATCGCCCATCTTTATCATCACGGCTATCGCTATTCGCCTGGAAAGCCCGGGGCCCGTGCTATTCAAATCAAAGCGTGTGGGTACCAACTACACCATCTTCGACTTCCTGAAGTTCCGCAGCATGTACATCGATGCCGAGGAACGCCTGAAGGAATTGAGCAAGGAGCATAACCAGTATGCTGAACACGAGGAAGAAGAAGAGGAGCACAAGACTACGGTGACGGCACCCTTGGGCGAACAAGCCGAGCAAGACATGATGGATATGGGCATGGAGTCTATCATGATGATCGACGACGATGAGATTATGCTCGTTGGCGATGACTTCGTAATGGCCGAAAGCGACTATACCAAGAAGAAAGAGGAAGACATAAACAATGCCTTTGTCAAGATTGAGAACGACCCACGCATCACGAAGGTGGGCCAGTTCATCCGCAAATACAGCATCGACGAGCTTCCTCAGCTCTTTAACATCCTCAAAGGCGACATGTCGATTGTCGGCAACCGTCCTCTCCCACTCTACGAGGCCGAGAAGCTCACTGCCGATGCCAACATCGACCGTTTCATGGCTCCCGCCGGTCTGACAGGTCTCTGGCAGGTTGAGGAGCGCGGCAAGGGCGGCAACATGAGTGCCGAGGAGCGCAAGCAGCTGGACATCAAGTATGGCCAGACCTACAATTTCGCCCTCGACATGAAGATTATCTTCCGCACGCTGACCGCCTTTAAACAGAAAGAAAACGTATAAGAAAAAGATTGAAAGTAAAATATGAAAATCATTCGTAACAACATGGTAATCAAGTGCGTGAAGAGGATTTTGCCTTTTTACCTTTTTACTTTTTTACCTTTAGCGGCTTCTGCCCAATACAACAACAGTGGTATCAGCGCCGGTTTCTTTGACTCCAGCGAGGAAAGCACCATCAATTTTTCGAATTTCCACCTGCCTCCTTTGGCTGTGCTTTTTGAGAATGCCAAACAAAATCCAAACATTCTGTCTTTGGAAAAAGCCCAAGAATTAGCCAAAGCAGAGGTTGCTAAACAAAAGCGTCATATTTTCTCGTATGTCACTGGCCATGCCAGTTATGCCTATGGCAAGACCGACATGTGGGGACAAAGTTCCAGTTCCTACAATTTGGTACTTCAGCAATTCCAAGGTAGTGAACAAAGTTATTGGAATGTAGGTGTTAATTTAGCTATTCCCTTGGAAGACATATTAGATTTGACGGCTGCTGTCAAGCGTAAAAGACTAGAAGCGGATATAGCCATGTACAGTAAAGATCAGGCCTATGATGAATTAAAGAGACAGATTGCCACACTTTTTATAAAAATCACTAATTCATTAGTCACATTAAAAACAGCAGGTGAGGCTGCTGCAGCTTATCAAGGAGCCGGTGCATTGAACTTGGAGGATTTTCATCAAGGCAATATGAGCATCGAAGACTATGCATGGGTAAAACAACACGAAATGGGTAATGTTCAAGCCTATCAATCGATGCAAACCGATATTACTACAGATATCATTACTTTGGAATTGTTGTCCCATACGCCTATTTTGACCAATACCACTACCGAAATCACTTTGGATAGTGGTAATCATAAAACGGAAAAACAAATCCGCAAGGAGAACAAAGCCATTGACAAGCAGATTCGCAAAACGGCCGCTGCCGAAGAGAAAAGATATGCTCAAATGGAAAAGGCTGAGCAAAAAGCACAGGAAAAGGCTGCCAAGCTAGCCAAAAAAACTGAGAAAAAGAATAAGTAAAACGCAAAAAATAGAAAGATATGGATTTATTCAGATACATTGTCCGCTTTTTATATAAGATTCGTTGGTATTTGGTCATTTTGCCCATGATTGCCCTCATTGTAGCATGGTTCTCTACCCGCCACATGGAACGAGTCTATGATACAAACACTACTATCTATACGGGTATGATAACTGCGTATAATTTGGAAGGTGGTGTAGGTATAGCTGGCGGTAATTCTCAAACTAATATTAAGAATTTGATTTTGATTATTACTACCGACAACACCATTCACGAGGTAGCATTACGTCTGTTTGGCCGTTGCATGATGTATGGTAATCCCAACAAGGATAACAATTATATTTCTGCGGAACATTTCCGCCAACTGAATGCAATGGTTCCTGCTGAAGTCAAAGCACTCATCAATCACAATAGTGAGTCTCAGACCTATGCCAATCTAAAAGCGTACGAAAAGCCTAACCAAAGTAATTTTCTTTTTGGTTTACTGAATTACCATCCCTATTTTGGCATTAACAACATTACCGCAAAACTAAAAGTGATGCAATTAAATAGTACCGATATTATTGACATCGGTTACTCTGCCAACGATGCTGGTATTGCCTATAACACCTTGGATATCCTTAACGAAGTTTTTGCCCGCCAATACCAACAGATTCGCTTTGGAGAAACAAACAATGTAATCAAATTCTTTGAAAAAGAGGTTGCTCGTCTTTATAAAATACTATCGAATGCAGAAGACGACCTCATTCGGTATAATGTTTCCAAGAAAATCATCAATTATGGGGAACAAACCAAAATGGTAGCGAACCTTGAAGCACAACAGCAAAACTTTCGTAATGACCAATTATTGAATTATACACGTGCAAAGCATTTATTGGATTGGCTAGAACGTCAGTTGGGTAATCGAGCACAGGTGATTCGTGCCAATCAGGAATTTACAAACCAAATTAAAGACATTTCCCGTATTCAGTCTCGTATTTCTAATCTTCGACTCATGAGTAGTGAAGGCGGAGGAAGAGATACCGAGTCTCAAGAGGAATTAGCCAAAGCTCAACGCGATTTGCAAGCTGTCACGGGACGTGTTACTGAATTGACCAAGGATATTGAGGCCTCTACTTATAGTACAGAAACAGGTGTCAAAGCCAATGACATGCTAAGTCGTTGGTTAGAACAATTGTTGCTGTTAGAAAAGACCAAGGCAGAAATGACTGCCACCGATATCATGAAGCAAAGCCTAGACAAACAATATTTATTCTATGCACCCATTGGAGCGACCTTAGATCGTAAGGCTCGTCATATCGGCTTTATTGAAGGAAACTATATGGAAATGCTCAAAGCATTGAATGCAGCTCGTTTACGCCAGCGCAACTTACAGATGAGCACAGCAGCTTTACGTGTACTGAATCCACCGATGTTCCCACTCAATGCCCAACCTACCAATCGCATGATGATTTTGTTAGGAGCTTTCCTGTTGACCTTTATGTTGACGGCCCTTTGGTTCTTCATCATCGAACTATTGGATCGCACCCTTCGCGACCGTATGCGTTCCGAGCGTATTACCAAGGTTCCTGTCATGGGCTGCTATCCCAAGGAGAGCAATCTGCGCTACCGCCGTTTCAACAAAACCATTGGTGACATGGCGATGAAACAGCTGAGCAAGGCTCTCCTCCCCCATTTCCAGGAAGGCCAGCAAAACGTGCTCAACTTGATATCTACCGACTCTGGCAATGGCAAGAGCTATCTCGCTCAGGAATTAGAGAACTATTGGATTTCCATTGGTTTACAGGTTCGCCGTCTGACTTATGATGAGGATTTCTTGGCAGAGGACAGTCGTTTCATTTTGGCTAAAGGCATTAAAGACCTTTGTCCTGATATTCTGCCTGAAGAAATCGCCATCGTTGAATATCCTAATCTGAATGAAAATTCTATCTCACCTAATTTGATGAACATGGGCACAGTCAATCTGATGGTCACCCGCGCCAACCGCACCTGGAAAGATGTTGACCAAAAGGCGCTCAAGGAAGTTCAAGCCATGTTGGACGAGAGCCACAAAGATACCCTCTTCATGTACTTGACGGAAGCCAGTCGCTATGCAGTCGAGGAATTTGTGGGTCAATTGCCACCTTATACAAGATTTAACAATTTTGTTTATCGCTTGTCGCAGCTTGGTCTGACTGCTACAGAAAACGAACATGGCAAGTAATGGCTAACACAGCGTTTAAGACATATACGCAAGAAAACGGAGGAAGAGTACTATTACTCTTTCTCTTGTTTTCGTTAGCTCTTTACCAACTCATTACAGCTGGTATTTCTGGTTTTGCACTAGTTTGTTTTATACCTGCACTTGTTATTTTTGTTTACCTTGCATTCAAGTATCGAATGTTAGTATTTTGGATACTATGTATAGTCAATTATATTATTTTTTTAAGAGGAATTCTGTTTTTACCCATACCAATGTCTCTATATAATGAGATATTAGAAATTATTTTATTAGCCATAGCTATCATAGACGTTAAAGATAGTCATTTCGAACGTTGTGCTAATTTAATGCTTTTCATGTTGATTATTTGGTGTGGTTTTTGTACTTTACAACTTATAAACGATACCTGTGATGTTGGCATTCAATTTGCAGAATGGTATTCAGGTGCAAGAAAAATTGGATTTCAAATATTATATTGTTTTTTAGTTTATATAATATATATAAGTTCTCCTAAAATTTTAGTAAAATATTTAATCCTATGGACAATTTTGTCTCTTTTTGCTGCATTTTGGGTTTGGAAACAAAAAACATTTGGCTTTACACCATCTGAAAGTCAATTCATTGAAGCTCACCGTACTACTCACATTCTTCAAGGAGGGACACTAATTAGATATTTTTCCATATATAGTGATGCTGCAGCTTTTGGTGTTGGCATGGCAACTACAGCTGTCGCATTTCTTATTTTTTCATTAACGTCAAAGATTATTAAATATAGAATAGTATTTGGGATTACAGGAGTTATTAGCTTATGGGCCATGTTCCCATCTGGTACCAGAACGGCTATGGCATGTTTCTTTGCTGGGATTTTTGTTTATATCTTTCTTTCTAAATCATTTAAAATAGCTATACCTATAACTCTGGTAGGCATCTTGGCTTTTATTCTTATTGCATTCACAAATATTGGACAAGGCAATCAAATGATTCGCAGAATGAGAACTACATTTGACAGGAAGGATGCTTCAGCAAATGCTAGAACCATTAACCAACAGGCGATGAAAAAATATCTTCAAGATGCTCCATGGGGTATCGGTATTGGCAACACATATCAAAATGTACCTGCTAACAATAAATTTCGAAAATTATCCGCCATTCCTCCTGACTCAGAATATGTTTGGATCTGGGTTCATACAGGTATTATAGGAATTACCATTTTTTTGATTACGACTTTTTTCATGTTCGCGGGAGCATGCTGGATTGTATTGTTCAGAATTAAAAGCCCTTCTTTACGAGGAATTGGAGCCGGTTTTTGTTGTGCATTCGTTTCCATTCAGTTAGGAGGATATGGTAACCAGATTTTGATGCAGTTTCCGAATTGTGTTTTGTATTATGGTGGACTTAGTTTGGTATATGCATTACCTTTTATGGAAAAAGAATGGATAGAATGGGAATCAAAAGAACTCGCCATACAAGAAGAAAAGAAACGATTGAAGTTAGAGAGAAAACGTGCATCGAGAGTGTGAATTATCGATAATAACAATCAATTATAACGGGCTAAAGGACACCTGTGAATTGATAGACACATTACCTTTAGAGGATGAATCCATAGAGGTAATCGTTGTAGATAATTCCTCAAAAAAAGACGAAGCCACACTGATTGAACTACGCTATCCTCAAGTAAAAGTCATTCGTTCCAAAGAAAACCTAGGCTTTGCCGGTGGCAACAATCTCGGCATTCAAGCCGCCCAAGGAAAGTACCTTTTCTTCCTGAATAATGATACCCTTTGGGGGAGTGAAAAAGGAATAGTGAATAGTGAAAAATTTGCTTCCGCCTTTCAACCTTTGATCGACCGACTGGAGTCATCAGATAAGATTGGTGCGGTTTGTCCGAAAATACGCTTTTCTTGGGGCGATAATCCGATTCAATATGCAGGCTATACCCCACTCGCATCGATAACTATGCGCAATCGTGCCATTGGCTGCGGAGAAGCCGATAATGGACAGTATGATATCCCTCACCCCACTCCCTACGCCCATGGCGCCGCCATGATGGTCAAGCGTGAAGTGATTGACAAAGCAAGTCTCATGCCTGAATGCTACTTCTTGTATTATGAGGAGTTAGACTGGTCCATGATGATTCGCCGTGCTGGTTATGACATTTGGTACGAACCAGCCTGCACCATCTTCCACAAAGAAAGCCAGACTACGGGACAAAATAGCCCCCTCCGGACTTATTACTTGACTCGAAACCGACTATTGTTTGCTAAACGCAATATCAACAGCCCTCAAAAATATCTAACCTACCTATATTTAATAGGTATCGTTGCTCTCCGCGACATTCTAAAGTATTTCCTCCATCGCCGCCCCGACCTGGCCCAAGCCACCCTCAAAGGTATTAGAGACTTTTCACTTATCACTTATCACTCATCACTTTAAATATCATGACTCTCTGGGACATTCTCACATACATCGATTGGGTTCTATTTTTCTGGGTTACTCTGACCGTTTTATACTTAGGAGTATTCGCTATTACCTCATTATTTGCCAGACATAGCGATACCCCTAAAGCAAGAACCCAAAACCGCTTTATCATCTTGATTCCCACCCATCATAACGGGAAAAGTGTCATGATGACGGTAAAGTCCGTTTTAGGACAATCCTATCCTATGCGCCAGTTTGACATAACGGTAATAGCCGACCATGAAGATGAGATGACTTTATTCCATCTCGCCCAGCAACCCATCACCCTACTCACCCCCTGTTTCGAGAAAAGTTCTCGCATCAAATCCCTCCAATTAGCCATTAACAATCTGCCTCAATTCAAGATTTACGATGTAGCTGTTATTTTAGAAGCTGGAGATGTGGTAGAGCCAGAATTTCTTACACAAATCAACGATGCGTACGAATCTGCAGGAACCAAGGCCATTCAAACTCATAAATTGTCTCTAAACCGCGATACGGTAACGGCTCGTTTGAGTGCTGTCTTTGAAGAAATCAACAATTCCATCTTCCGCCGTGGCCATATCAGCGTAGGGCTCCCAACTTCTATGCAAAGTTCCGGCAATGCCTTCCAATTCGACTGGTTAAAAGACTACTTACAATACGCCAAACCACATTGGGCTGATAAGGAACTGGAAGCTGTACTGACCCGTCAGCATATTTATATAGATTATTTTGACAATATTTATGTCTATGGCGAAAAATCACGTGAAGCAGACGACTTCAATCGCCAACATCGTAGTTGGATATGGTCCCAATTGAAGACTATCTTCCGTAATATCCGTTATCTGCCTACTGCTATTATCAATCGCCACTACTATTTACTAGACAAGCTCTTGCAATGGATGCTCATTCCGCGAATGATACTTATGGTGATCATTATTGCCATGTGCCTTATTGTCCCCTTCATTTATATGTCTGCTGCATTGAAATGGTGGATTCTATTCGCAATTGTAGTCTTGATTTTTGCCATTGCCACACCAAATTATTTGGTCGATGAAAAATGGAATCGTACTTTCTTCCTGGTACCTTTTGTCCTACTTAGTTCTATACTCAACAAGTTCTCATTAGGCAGAAAACTATTGAAAAAGATTAACCTGCAAAAATAAGCCTGCAAAATGATATTAAAACTCATTCATATCATCGATATCGCCCTATGGTTGTTCATGTCTGCATCAACAGTCTATATTCTGTTCTTTGCATTGGTGTCCATCCTTTGGAAAAAGCGAGTTTCTAGACTAACAAGATATCTAACTGGACAGGTATTATCCATGCGGAAAAAGGATTTCTTTTCATATCTCATCCTCTACCCTGCTTATAACGAAGACCGAGTGATTGTTAATTCTGTCCAGAATTTCTTAGCACAATACTATCCTTACAGTTGTTTCCATGTAGCCGTTATTTCCGACCACATGCAGCCTGAGACAAATAAGAAACTCTTTGAGCTACCCATTACCCTACTCCAGCCTGTTTTCGAAAAGAGTAGCAAGGCCAAGGCTATGCAATACGCCATGGACCAGATTAAGGAAGATTATGACTTTATTGTCATTCTCGATGCCGACAATGTGGTGGAGACTCACTTCCTGGAACAACTGAATACTGAATGTGCCAAAGGCTACAAGGCCATCCAGTGTCACCGCTGTGCAAAAAACAGCAATAACGATGTCGCCGTATTGGATGGAGTCAGTGAAGAAATCAACAACACCATTTTCCGCAAAGCCCATAATCGTCTTGGACTTTCAGCTGCCCTAATCGGTTCCGGTATGTGCTTCGATTATCAATTATTCAAAGAAAATGTTTATAAATTATCTTCAGTAGGAGAAGATAAAGAATTGGAAGCACATCTTTTGCTTCAAAAGGTTTTTATTAAGTATGAACCTGATATTCATGTCTTTGACGAGAAAGTATCCAATAAAGACAATTTCCAAAAGCAGCGCCTTCGTTGGATGACCGCCCAGATTCAAAGTCTTTTCATGCAATTGCCTCATCTGCCCTATGCCATCCGTACAGGAAATATCGATTATATCAACAAGACCATCCAACAAGCTTTGATTCCTCGCTCTATGTTGGTGGTGGGTGCTTTTGTGATGTGCATTTTCATAACAGTATTCTCACTGATATTTTCACTCTCATGGTATATCAAATGGTGGTGTCTTTTCCTAGCCATTTGTATTTCTCTTTATTTGGCCATTCCAAAGCAACTCCGCAGCCATACCGTGTTTGGTAAAATATTCTCAGTTCCGGTTCTCGTATGGAAGATGGTTGTGAACATCCCTAAAATAAAACGGAAGAATACGGATTTTATCCACACTACTCACGACAAATAGTCTATGGGAGAAAGAGTCCATAAAAGCTTGCTAAATGCGGAAGTAAACTTATTGTTCTATTTCCTTTCACTCTTTCTGACTTTTTTTTCCCGTAAAATCTTTCTTGATAACCTGGGAGCAGAGTTCATTGGATTAACAGGGACTCTCAGCAATATACTTGGCTATCTTAACCTATCTGAATTAGGAATTTCTGCATGTATTGGTTACTTCCTTTTTAAGCCACTTCAGACTAATAACAGAAAAGAGATTCAAGATATTCTCTCACTATTAGGTTATTTATACAACTGGATTGGTAGTATTATCTTTGTTGCAGCTGTTATTGTCAGCCTATTCTTCCCACTCATCTTCTCAAATGCAGGATTAGGATTAGGTATCATTTATTTCGCTTTCTACTCTTTCCTCGGATCATCACTCATAGGCTACTTTATTAACTATCGGCAAGTTCTCCTTTCAGCTGACCAAAAGAACTATCTGGTAGCCATCTATTACCAATCAGCCAATCTAGTAAAGTTGGGACTTCAGATATATCTAGCATATCACTACAAGAATTTATACTTATGGGTTGCTATCGAGTTTATATTTGGTATCATAGGATGTATCATTCTCAATTGGAAAATTAACAAAGAATATCCATGGCTCCATGTTGACAAAAAACAGGGGAAACAACTTCTTAAACAATACCCGGAAATAATTACAAAAACCAAACAGGTCTTTATTCATAAAATAAAGGATTTTGTATTGGTAAAGAGTGATGAACTATTCATCTTCTTATTTGTGTCATTAAAAATGGTTGCATACTATGGCAACTATATGATTATCGTTTCAAAACTGATTTCCATCTTCTCTGCAGTCACAGGTAGTGTAGGAGCTAGTGTGGGAAATTTAGTTGCAGAAGGAGATAAAGAACGTATGTTGAAGGTTTTTTGGGAATATACTACTATACAACACACTATAGCCGCCACACTCACGTTCTCACTATACGCCTTTTTGGAACCATTCATCTCTCATTGGTTAGGAAGCGAATATATCATGGATAACCGTATCCTCATTCTTCTTGTTATTTATATTTATATCACCAATTCACGCAACTCTGTAGACACTTTTAATTATGCACATGGCCTATATGCTGACGTTTGGTCTGCTTGGACAGAATTAATTATCAATATCTCCATTACAATAATTTGCGGACTTCAATGGGGCATTATTGGTATTTTGCTTGGCAAGTTAGCCAGTCTTATTCCCATCGTAGTCATATGGAAGCCTTACTATTTATTTACAGTAGGCTTCAAGGAGCCTGTTAGCAATTATTGGAATGGAGTTGCAAGAAACTATACGATCTCTGCTTTCGCTATTGGAACATCACTATACATAATACGCCACATCCCTATTAATCCATATCATAGCATTGGAAATTGGATTATCTATTGTACTATTGGTATGATTGCATTCCTTACTATCGATTTCTCTGCAACCCTGCTCTTTGCTAAAGGTGCTAAAGATAGTTTCTGTCGAATAAAAAAAATCAGGAAGTTATGAAATATTCTATTATTACAGTAAACTATAATAACAAAGATGGCCTAAGAAAGACCATAGAAAGTGTTATAAATCAAACTTTTCGCGACTTTGAGTTCATTGTAATAGATGGTGCTTCAACAGACGGAAGTATTGATGTGCTTAAAAAGTATAATGACTACATAACCTATTGGATATCAGAACCTGACAAAGGTATTTACAATGCAATGAACAAAGGCATTGTAAAAGCAACTGGCGAATACCTCAATTTCATGAACTCAGGTGATTGTTTCTATGAAACCAATGTTTTAGAAAAAGTTTCCAGTTATAACTATAAGGCAGATTTCATTGTTGGAAAAGACTATCACTATAATGAGAATACCCATCAAGGGCACACGTCTATTCAACCACCACGTACAACAATGGTACATTTTTTTGTCGCGACATTAGACCATCAGAGCTCATTCATCAAACGCGAATTGTTTATAAATTCATTGTATGATGAAAGTTACCAACTAGTTTCAGACTGGATTTTTTTCACAGAAAAGATTGTTAAAGAGCAAAAAAATGTTATGTTTATCTCGGATATTATTTGCAAACGCGAAGAAGGGGGGCTATCCCAGCGGCAAAGAGAACGTAATCAGTTAGAAATAAACACTTGGCTTCACCAATTTCTTTTCAATGGCATTTATGAAGACTATGCTACGTTAGCCCTTTTAGATAAGATAACAATATATAAACTCTTCGACATTTGTAACCATCATAAACAAAGGAAATGGCTAACAATATGTATTAAAATAATCTACAAATTATTTCTAGTTATTCATTAATAAGTCTACATTATGGAAAGAAATGAAATTTTTAAGCAACTAAATGGAATCTTCATTGATGTTTTGGATTTAGATGAGTGTGAGTTGAATGATGAGATTTCTGCAAACGACATTGAAGAATGGGACTCTTTGAGTCATATTCAGTTGATTGTGGCTATAGAGAAAGCATTTAAAATCAAATTCACCTCTTTGGAGATTATGAAATGGAAGAACGTTGGTGAAATGGTAAGCTCTATACAGGAGAAGCTATTATAAGATGGTTGTTAATTCTTTCAATTTTCTGCTGTTTTTTGTAGTAGTCTTCATAGTCTACTACATACCGGTTGTCAGGAACAATCCGAGGTACCAAAACACTTGGTTGTTCATCGCGAGCTATTTTTTCTATGGTGTTGCAGACTGGAAAATGATACCTCTTTTATTAGGAGCCACAATGGTATTCTATGGGATTGGAATCTGGTTAAAAGCAGAAATGGAAAACGGACATGCCAAGAAGGCTTCCAATATAACGACATTGGGAGTCATTTTGGGCGTGTGTGTCCTTTTATACTTTAAGTATTTAAACTTTTTCGCGGATTCGTTTGCCGTATTGCTTAATGCCATAGGCATTAACACTTCGTGGACAACTTTGAATATCGTACTCCCCATTGGAGTTAGTTTCTTTACATTTAAGCTAATCAGCTATGTGATAGAGGTGCATCGTGAGCATATCCTGCCAAGCAGAGACTTTATAGAATTTGGTACATACATTGCTTTTTTTCCTACGATTCTTTCTGGC
>JAEEGH010001281.1_pt1 | contig 73418 bp, 58 predicted proteins | sample 9134181 | NCBI WGS metagenome assembly JAEEGH01 (sample SAMN16246544, study PRJNA631951) | gut metagenome | biome: gut microbiome; feature: rumen; material: DP-attached | host: Bos | place: Iran: Karaj | collected 2018-10 | reverse complement strand
TGTTCTTCTATGCCGAACAACTCTTGCAACTGATGGGCCTGCGCCCCGAACTGATGGGCGACGGACTGGTGTATCTGCGGCTGACGGGTGCGCTGTCGTTCTTTCAGGCCTTGTCGCTGACTTTTTCAGCATCGTTGCGCAGTGCCGACAAGGTGGTCTATCCGATGGTGGTGACGGGCATCGTCAACATCCTTAATATTCTGGGCAACTATGCACTTATCTTCGGCCACTGGGGCTGTCCGCAGTTAGGTGTCGAGGGTGCTGCCATAGCAACGGCCGCCAGCCGAGCCATCGCGATGGTGCTGTTGGCTGTCATCCACTTCAGGGTACACATTCCACGCTTCCCCTTGCGCTATTTCCGTCCCATCCCATGGGAGGAACTGAAGAACCTGCTTTACATCGGCATCCCCGCCATGAGCGAGAACATTTCCTATTGCCTGTCACAAGTGGTGATCACGTATTTCATCAACCAGATCAGCAACGAGGCCTTGGCTACGCGTACCTACTGCCACAACATGATCATGTTCGTCTATCTGTTCTGCATCAGCATTACGCAGGGTGGCGACATACTCGTGGGGCATCTTGTCGGCCAGCGGCGTCATCAGGCGGCTTACGTTCTAGGCAATTATTTCTTCCGATGGTCGATGGTCATCACGCTCACAGGATCGGCTCTTCTGGCGCTGGCCGGGCGCAGCATCCTCAGTGCCTTTACAGATAATCCGGAAATCATTGCGATGGGTGTATGGGTGCTTTTCATCGACTGGTTTCTGGAGATTGGCCGCACGTCGAACATCTTCGCCGTTGGTACCCTGAGGGCCACGGGCGATGCCATCTATCCTGTGGTCATCGCCATCATCTTCAACTGGAGCATCGCCGTGGGGTTAAGTTATGTCATCGGCATTCCACTGGGCTTTGGTCTCGTGGGCATGTGGGTAGGCTTTGCCCTCGACGAGAACATCCGGGGCGTCATCCTCATGCGCCGCTGGCGGTCAGGGAAGTGGAAGAACAAAGGGTTCGTGAAAGAATAACGCTGATTGTGCCGTCACGGCTTTTTTCAATTCACCAATCTGGCACTAAGTTTCTTTCCGTCCTTGTTCCAGGTGAATATCCAACTGCCCTTGCGGCTCGTGATGGTGTTGCCCGACACGCCGACGATCTCGCCGACGTCAGAGACGTTCATGGCTTTCAGCACCTTGCCTTTGGCGTCGTAGATGCGATAGAAGGAGTAGTACTTCGCCACGAAGAAGTCACTACCCCACCCTTTCAGATCTCCCACGCTGCTGCGCGATAGTCCGCCTATCTTCTTACCAGCCTCGTCATAGACGTAGTACCAGTTCCTGGTCTCCTCGATATATGAGATCTGCTGCCGCTGGGCATAAACACCAACAGCCAGCAACGTCATTAATATAATCAATAGTTTTCTCATACGCACATGATACAGAGCATCGTTAGGTCGTCGCTCTGCGGGGCATCGCCTACATGCTGCCTGACACTCTCCGACAAGCGTTCCACCATCTGTCTGGCTCCCGTATAGGGCTGGCTGGCAATGACGTCGAGGATACGGTCATCGCCAAACTGCAACTGCTCACCATCCTCTGCCTCCGACAGGCCGTCAGTATACAGGAACAGAGGCCTGCCCTTGATATGCTCGATGACCTCGCCTTTGAACACCAAGTTCGGCCACAAGCCGATAGGAGCATTCGCCTCCATTTCTACGAATACGGGGGCTGTGGGAGTGGTGCTGTTCAGTCTGCGGGCCATCATTACTGGCGGATTGTGACCAGCATTACAGTACAAGAGTTTGCCGCTTTGCACGTCGATCTCTCCGATGAACATGGTGCAGAACATGCCATTCTCATTATTCTCTGACACAGTCTCGTTAAGCCGCGTGGCAATATATTCCGGCGGAAATCCCTCCTTGGCCACCATACGAAACAAATTGACAATCACCGACATGAAGAGTGAAGCAGGTATACCCTTACCGCTGACATCGCCAATACAGAAATAGAGCCTGTTGTTCTGAATGAAGAAATCGTAGAGGTCGCCTCCAACCTCCTTGGCCGGCTTCAGGATGCCGTAGATGTCGAAATGGTCGTGCTGGGGGAACCGGCTTGGCACCATCCCCATCTGTATATCTCTTGCGATGCGAAGTTCACTCTCCATACGCTCCTTGGCCGTCGTCGTCTCCTCCAACTGGTCGTAGGCCGTCTTCAGGTTCGTGTTAGCCTCCTGCAGTTGTTCGTTCATGCGCCTCAGTCGGCGTGCATTCTGGCTCCTTCGCCAGAGGATGTAAGCAAGGGCCAGGATGATGAGTGCAGCGATGGCGATGGCCGACGTGGTGAAGATCCTGCGAGCCCGTGCAGCCTGTTCCTGCGCTGCCATCTTCGACTCGTATTCGCTGATCTGCAGGTTCTTATTATGCTTGTCGAGACTATCGTTCTGCAGCCTGACAGCAGCATTCTGCAACTCTACCTCCTTGTTTTTCAGGTTTAGTTGCAGCGCCTCTTCCCCCAGCCGCTTCTGCTCCAGTTCACTAGCCATATTCTCTAACTGTAGCGACTGGTTACGCAGTTTCAGTTCCTTCTGTTCGTTCTCCAGGCGCCCCACGTCCATCGAGGTAATCATCTCCAGGAGCAGATGCGAATTGCGAGCCTCGTTGACGGAGTCTTTCCATATTATATAATTAGTCAACGACTTGAAGGCCATCTCGTAGTTCTTCTGCTCACGGTAGATTTCACGCTCGAGATTGTAACGCGTCATCGGCGCACGGATGGTGGAGGCAATTCGCAGGGCCTCGTCGAAATGACGGTCAAGAATACATCTATGTATCTCCACCCTCTGACCATAGATATCATCCCGTCCATAGGCTTCTTTGACCTTCTTCCGCTCTGCATAAAAGCGGTTGAAGTCTGTCCTGAAGTCACTGTTCTTGGGGTGGTATGCGGCACTGTCAGCAGCCGACATACACATCAAGGAGTAGGCATTCAAGCGGTGTAATTCATTCAAATGAGGCTCATGGATGGCCTGCTCAGCGTATTGGATGGCATTCTCCATGTGGCTTCGCAAATAAGAGATCTTCGACAGTTCTATCAGACTGGAAGCCGCACTCTCATTGGGCAGGTATTCATGCAGGTAGTTGACAGCCTTCTTGAATCCATTGATGGCCTCCACATGATTCTGCATTTGCTCATGGGCATAAGCCGACACGTGGAGTCCGTTATAGATGCCCCACTTGTTGCCCTGCCTGATGGCATGTTCCTGCATCTCCTTGGCAATCTGCATGGCCCTGCTGCGATGCTGCCGATTACTGGAGAAGAGCACCTGGTTGGCCCAGGCACGGTAGAACATACGATCGTCGCCCGCCTCCTCTGCCGCCACTTTCAGACTGTCGGTGACACTGATGAACTCGTCGTAATCATAGCCACTATAGAGTTTATACATCCTGGCCTGCAACCGATTCACCTCGTCGGATGCAGTCTTCTGAGCACTGGCATTCAGCACCGTCAGACACAGCAGCAAACCCATCAGATGTATTTTCATGCTGATGTGATAACCGTTAGCAAGTCTTGCTGGATAATACCGTTGGTGGCGACGACGCTGTTGCCTTGGGTGAAATCGGAAGAGCCAGAATAGTCGGTGACCGTGCCACCTGCCTCCATCACAATCAGACTGCCAGCCATGTAGTCCCACTGGCCTATATACTGCTCGGCATAGCCGTCGAGGCGCCCGCAAGCCACATAACAGAGGGCCATCGCCGCAGAACCGCACATGCGGATGCTGCCTACATGGCCATAGAACACATCAATCAATCGTTTGATCGTCGGCTTATAAGCATCACTGTTATAAGGCAGTTGCAGACAGAACAGGGCATCCTGAATCTTCTGGCTGCTGACGTGCAACTTATTATGCATTATGCATTGTAAATTATGCATTAAATAGGCTCCCCCACCCTTCCAGGCATAGAAGCACTCATCGGAGCAAATCTCATACACCACACCGATCAATATCTCCCTCCCCTCCATCAGCGCAATGCTCACAGCATACGGTGCATACCGATGAATGAAGTTCGTCGTGCCATCCAGCGGATCCACCACCCAACACAAAGGGGACTGTCCCCGTTGTGCGGTTTGTTCCTCTGTGATAAATCCCGCCTCAGGCAACAGCTCCCGCAACGCACTGACAATCAGCCGTTCCGACCCTTTATCCACATACGACACATAGTCATGTGCATGCTTCCGCTCCACGCTCTCAAGGGAGAACTTTTCACGTTCCCCCTTGATATACTCCCCTGCCCGTCGTGCTATCTCGCACACCGCCAAGGTATATCTTTCTAAATCCATTTCCTTTTTCACGCCTGCAAAGGTACGAATTATTTTCCAAACCACAAGCGCTTTGATTATTATTTCAACTACTCCTTATTATTTATAATCGTCACGATGTCTGCGGCATTGATTTTTTCATCAGAGTTTGCATCGGCAGCATCAATGTTGAATTTATCCGAAGGCTTGCCCATGATATAGTTGGCGAGTTCATCAGCATCATCCTCATTGACAAATCCATCATTATTCACATCACCAAGAATGACTACCGGCTTACGGTCCGTACTGTCGTAGAGGCGGGTGATGGCACGGATGGCATCCTCCCAAGTCAGCGGATTATCCCAGTGGAAACTGTTTGCGTCTTTGTCTAAAGCAATGACGTTGATGCCAGATTTGTCAGATACGTGCCAGAAGTTCCAGAACCAACAAGTCATCCTACCTCCGAAGACTTTATTCCTCCAAAACATATCTTCTGGCGCATCTTCCTCGCCAGGATCCATCCAGTGAGGCAGCAACTCATCATAATAATTGGAATCTCCATCCCAGATATCTTCTGGTTGTTCACCGCCACCAGCATTACCTGTCTCAGCTCCAATGCATCTAGCGGTATAGTACGCCATACATGCTGCCATGCCTCTATTAAGAGGCACTTTGTAGTCTGTGATATAGTTGTTGAAATAGTTCATTGAGTTTGGCGCAAACTTTACTATCAACTGTTTGAGCATAGCCTTGAATTCCTGTGAGCCAACCTGAGCTGTGCGTTCCTTTTCAAAATAAGACTTATTGAGGTATTCCATCAAGAAAGCACGATCATAATCATCCAAGCCTGAGTCTGCAAACCTTCGAATACGAATATCGTCAAGGTAGAACTCATTGTTTAAGTCGCCCTTGTCAACAGAAATCCAAATGCTCTTGATTCTTGAAAAGCTTCCATTACCATTATAACTTGAAAGTGGCATTTGGACTCTTTGCCATTCACCAGTGAATTTACCTTCTATAGTATTCTTACCGTTAAGCACGGCCCCCATGCCGTATTGTACAGACTTATCACCATCGTCGAAAGTCCCAAGGTAGATATTAAGTGTCAGGTCTGGATCGCTGTTCTTGATGAAAAACTCAAGGCAATAATCTTCATCGGCCAGTTGCTGGATATCAATATCGGAGTTGAAGCAGAATTCTATTATCTGTCTTTCGTTTTTCTTATTTGGGTCTTGCCCGTCTCTGTTCCAACGGATACAGGTTCTGCCAAAGTGAGTATCCTTTCGGTGATGCAAATTTATTCGCCACATATTTCCTCCAACTGTGGACTGTTCAGCATATTCCACCCAGTGGTGTTCTGCCATCATATCTACAGGATTTATGCCATCGTAAACATAATAACTATCTGTTAAATCTGGTCCATCCACATATAGAGGCAAGCCTTCCTGATATGTATCAATTTTGGTTTTCGGGTGTATGTCAAGGGGCTCCATTATGCCATTTCGGACAACATAGGGAAGCATTTTCTCGCTCGACACGAAATAGTCGGTACCCTCTATGTCTTCTATTGAAATTCTACGTTCCCCCATCTCGTTGTTAAAAACAACATTTTCCACAGGGATATAAGTCTCTGTTTTATCCACATAGTGGTCACCTTCCAGTTCACAAACCTGCAAATAACCTTCTAAATAAAAATTAGTGTCCCCAAACAGTCCATCACCAGACTTCTGTACAATAATCTCTTTTACACCGTCACCATTGAAATCGTAGAAACAAAAAACGCAGGAAATACCATAGCCTAAACGTGGTAAGGGCAAAAGTGAATAATCAGGGCCGAACTTTCCTGTACTGTTGCCCCAAAGCACAACTGGCGGACAAACATATCCCCTTTCTACTGTTCTGTCTGACATATCATGGTCGTGTCCGCACATCACTAAATCATTAAATCCGTCATTATTTAAGTCGACGACCTCGCAGTCAAGATAGAGAGGAGGCAATTGATCCGGTAATGTTGAATAGAAAGAAGTGAAGTCAATCAAATCAGAGCCTTTTTTTTCAGCAAAATTACCCTTCCCATCGTTTTCAAGATACAAGGATGTACGTCCCCAACCATCACTTTGATTCCAGAAAAGGACATCTATATCACCATCATTGTCAAAATCGCCTGTGGTTCCGCCATGATAGTTTCCATATATCGTATTAAATGGTTCTCTGTATTCTGGATAGCGCAAATCATGATAAATACAGTTCTCATCACTCATCAATACAACAGGGTAGTCACCCGTAGAACCTGCTCGGTCATAGCCAGAACTAAAAGAGCAAAAATCAGGATAACCGTCATCGTTGAAATCAGCATATTTCATGACAACAGAATAGACAGTGCCCTCCATTCGATTATCGTTCTTAGGATCTTCATCAAATGATCCGTCTGGCAACCCCAGCCAGAAACGGACATTCTCGCGATGATTGTCTGTACCATCCATACCTTTCATTGGAAACTCTACAATGTCCAGTAAGCCGTCACGGTTGTAATCTACGGGCAACCAGTTTGTGCCTCTCCATAGCCTAACAAGGTTTTCTGTTTCCCAGACACCGGGTGCCTCATAATACAATGGCTTGCCCATATCTGCCCACGACTGCTTGAGGTTCAGTTTAGGATATTGCTTTGTCGGGCGATGATAAGTGAACTTGGCATGGATGTTCTGAGCCTTATCTGGCGAGACAATCAACTCCTCATTAGTGCCAGTAGCATCCCCACTCCAACCGTCGAAGGATACATTCCCAAGGAACTTGCTGGGCACAGCCTTCAACTTGAGTTGCTTTTTGCCGTCGACATCCAGCATCATATACTCATCCACAACACCAGGACCATCAATTGTCACATTCACCTTAGATATCTGCGCTTTGGCATGACCCAAACAAAGAACCGCCGTTATCAGGATCAACAGTAGTCTTCTCATCTTATACATTATATTAAATATACACATTATTTATCCATATACTTCTGAAGGACCCTCAAAAGCTTCACGTTGAAGTTGTGATGACCTTCGAAGTCCTCGCCCTCGTAGTCACAAATGCGATAGGGAGCAAGTTGCTCTTCTGAAAGCAGGCCGATGGCAGATATCCATGCATCAACCTTGTAACGCTTGAATATCTCCAGTGTTTCATCCCAATATGCTAGAGCTCCTGCCATATCGGTCACGAGAATATCCTCGAAACGACACGACCAATTAGGCGCACTTTCGCAGTTCTCTTTCACAAGCAATTCCGTATAATCTTTATTTGACTGCCCATAAACATCAGAGGTGATAGTGACATCCTCGTGGACTGTCAGATGCAATCCACGCCCCATCTCAGAAAGATTCGGATCGTCCGTTGAGCCTATCTGCACCGTGGAAGTTGCCTTCTTAATCCAACCTTGAGAAGCCTCTTCTTCTGTTATCCACCCAAGCTCAACATCCCATGCTGATGGTGTCCACCAACGCTCCACGGTATATGACTCAGGCAATACAACTTCGATACCACACCAGAACAGGAGTCCTCTGCTCACAGAAAGGGTTACTTCTTTAGCATCTGATGCAAGAGTGACAGACACCTTTTTATCGCTGGATCTGAACTGTTCTCCTGCGCACATGGCAACACCTACATTAAATTGCTGATCTTCATCGACACTTTCTTCATACAGGGTGGTGCCATCCGCTGCAATCTGCATGGCCACATTAGAGTATTGGGAGAAATAGAAGTTAATTGTTGCACCCTCTGGCAAGCAGCCGTCAATTGTCAGCTTTTCATTTCCATCTTTCATCAGAAGACCACTTCCAGCGTACGTTGTGATGGGATAAGAAGGTACCCAACAAGAGTGTCTTGCCCAATCAATATTACCATCACCAGTATTATATGGGTAGAACATATAAGCCCCATCCATCCAGACGCGAGCCTGACGTGTATTCTTATATTTTTCGCTCATGTGATTATATTGCGCCAAGCCGACAGCAGCGCGTTCACCTGACTGGGTAGCACTCGGATTATATAAAGCGTCATAGAAAATAAAGCGCTCGGGACTGACCTCCCTGATGGCATCAATCATAATATCATGATAGTCATTGATCTGTTCTACAGAGAACCTCTCTCTTTCTCCAAAAGAACCTACCTCATAGAGACCTAATATTTCCGATATAGGTTGGAAAGACAGATTGACATTGGGCACATCCTTGTATCTGGTAGCAATGGCCGTCCAGATATCACAGGCTTTCTTACGTTTCTCTTGATTCTGGATATCATTGTCCATAATATAATCGTCCCTTATGTTTTCTGCCCAATAGGCTCCACATCCAGGCATAGCGCACATCGTCAGACACAGATGAATGCCGTTCTCCATCGCCGCAGCCACCATCTCGTCTAATGACTTGAATAGAGTAAGATTCACTTTGAGGTCGTTGTCGAAGAAATACCTCCAACTCACTATGTATTTCAAACTGTTGAATCCCCACGATGCCCACTCTTTTATATCTTTTCCTGTTGTGTTGAATTTCCATTTATATTGCAGTTCCGTATTACCCTCGCCACTCTGGAATCCGAAGAGCCATGGCAGGTCTTCTATCTTGTGAATCTCCTTTTTTGCAGCTTTGGCTATTAGTTCAGGCGTGATGATGGTAGCATCAGGAGTGGTGACGCGAGGATCATCGAAATCTGCATACTCAATCTCTGGTTCAAAGCTGTCATAGAGACGAGTTATGGCACGCACAGCCTCCTCCCAAGTGAAAGCCTCATTCCAGGCCCAACCGCCATTCTCAAGATAATACTCTAAAATTTCCTTGTTAGATACAATTGACACATGATCAGCATTTCGTAATGCCGCAGTAATCATGTCTTCAGGATCTGTGTCATTCAATTGAACTAATCCATACGGCAAGACTGCAGACATTTCCTGATTATCCCATAGCCCATCAAATGTGTCGCCATAAGTAGAACGGTTATAAGGCGAGTTGTTGGACATTGCCTCAATGCATTCCCCTGCATAATAAACCATTCCGACAGCAATACTTCTGGTAAGAGGAATATCATAGTCAGATACTCTGTCATTGAAGAAATCCAACTTGTCTGGACTGTATTTCTCGATGACAGTCTTCAATAAGGCCTTGAACTCCTGAGAGGTAATCTGCTGCTTACGGTAACGGGCAGAATACTTCATCGGCAAATAACCTTGCGTGAAGGCCCGCTCATAATCGTCTTCAAGAGCTTTGGTGCGGTCGAACGGCGGGTTCAACAGGCTCTCTGCCAAAAGGCTGGCATCCTCCTCATCAATTTTCCCATTACCGTTGATGTCAGCCATAGCCTCATCAAAGTTATCTGGAGCATTGCCCATGACAGTATTCACCACAGCCACCACGTCAGCCATATCCACCCGTCCGTCACCATTGGCATCGCCAAATATATTACCTGTAAAACCAGCTACTGCCGTCAACAGCAGAGCAGACAGTAACGCCACCTTCCTCTTCATAATCTGTTCGTTTTTATGTTATACATAAATTGTTTCAGCAGCTCTGCTGCAAAGATATGAAAAAGAAATGAATAATGCAAGTAATCAGCAAATTATTTTCGTATTGATTTTAAGGCATCTGCAAAAGATGAATGAAAGGATGTCATCCTATAATATCTGCGAATTATTCAATATGTCACCTATTTTTACTTATATGTGATAGCAGATATAAAATTATGTTGAAAGAAAAATGAAAAAAAACATTAAGCCTCCATAAACGGTTGATGGTAATGAAGTCAGGCTGCTCGTAGCCTGCCAGCCAGATGAAGTGGATGTCACGCTTCAGAGCCTTTTCTATCCTGCGGCAGGAATAGATGTTGTTCATGTAGGCATAGATGACAACCTTCAGGAGCATCTTCGGATCGTATGGGCTCCGACCACGCTCCTTATACAGCCTGCGGAAATTGCTCAGCTCGAGCTTCTCTACTATGCTGCTGATTAGGCGAACTGGATCGTTTTCCGCAATATCTTTGTCGATTCTTTGCGGAAAAAGTATCGTTTGATTTGGTGAATACGGGCGAAAGTGGTACCTTTGCATAACATTGATTTTGATGTTGTAAAGGTACAAAAACTTTACGACATAACAAAGCCCTGGCTTGAGAAAGTCGGGGCTTTGCGCAAAAAAAGAGGATGTGCCTATTTTGACACACCCCCTTTATTTCTTAATCAGCGAGGCGATCCAGAGGATGACGACGGCACCAATGATAGCTGTGCCAAGCTGACCTAAGAGACCACCCCATGTGACACCCAGCAGGTCGAACAACCAGCCACCGAGGACACCACCAAAGAGACCAAGAATACAGTTCATGATGAGGCCATAGCCGCCACCTTTCATCAACTTGCCGGCACAGAAGCCAGCCAAACATCCAAGAAGGAGTGAAAATAAAATACCCATAATTCTAATGTTTAAATGGTTTGATGGTGCAAAGATACGAAAAAAAGTGAATAGTGAATAGTGAATAGTGATAAATTTGCTTCCGCTATACAATTTTTATGTTTCCAAATGGCATAACGCGCTGAAGCGAGTCTTATTTTCGATTACTTTTTCCTGTCGGCGAGATACATGCCAATAAGAATCAGGGCAGAGCCAAGGAGGAACCAGACGGTAATCTGTTCGCGGAGCAGCCACCAGGCAAAAATGATCGTGGTGATGGGATTGAAATAGACCCAGTTGGTGGCGACGACAGGGCCGAGTTTGCTGATGACCCAGTTCCAGGTGAGATAACAGAGCATCGAGGCGACGACACCAAGGAAGAAAAGATTTAATATAATTGATAATTGAAAATTGAAAATTGAAAATGATAAGATGGTGGCTTCGCTGGGCCTTAATATAAAATAAGGTATGATGGTCATGAGACCGTAGAAGAACACTTTCCGTGTGATGAACAAGGAGGAATAGTGTTCCGTAGCGCGTTTCATCAGTAAAGAATAGACTGCCCAACAGAGACAGGCTGCGAAGGCCAGCATATCGCCCAAGGGGGAGAGATGGAGTACGAAATGACCATTCAGCACCACTGCCGCCATTCCCAAACAAGCAATAATGGAGCCCAAAGCCTGAAACTTAGTGATGCGCTCTGAATGACGATAGACAATGGCAAAGAGCAGCATCGCGAAGAGCGGACAGGAACAGACGATAAGCGAGGTGTTTGTCGCTGTGGTGAAGAGCATTGCAGCATTCTCAGCCAAGAAATATAAGGAGCCTCCCGTGATGCCAAGAAGCACCATCAGGAGTTCGTCTTGTATCGATTTACAGAATAGGCGGAAAGAGCGCTTGTTCAGACCACCCCTCACCCCTCCTGACTCAGGAGGGGAAGAAGTTACCTTGTCACGCAGAAAGGAGAAGGCCAGCAATAGGATGTAGGCGATGAAGAAGCGGAAGGTGAAGATCTGCGCCGGGGAGAGGCCAGCCTGAAGCAGCATCTTCGTAAAGACGAAGGTACTGCCCCAGATGGATACTATCAGGAACGCGACGAAATGATACTTCAGATTGCTCATTTTCTTTTTGTTTTGTTTATAGTTTAAAGTTTATAGTTTATAGATGATTACCATGCAAGCCCTTCTTTTCTGCCTACCCTGCAAGCCATTCTGCCTATAGAACATTTCATCTATAAACTATAAACTTTAAACTATAAACAATAAAAAATTCTATCGCTTGATCTCGATATCGCGCTTCACGTTATTGCGAATCTTAGTCAGATAGCCCTTCATGCCCTCAGCATCCTTGTTATCGATGATTTCGAGGAGTTCCTTCAGTTCCGTACGGATCTGAGAGACCTGATCGTGGGTATAGGGGTTGAAGAGGATTTCCTGTAGGAGGTAGTCATCCTCATTGAGCACCCCCTTGGCAATCCGCATGTGGCGCTTGAAGGTGGTACCAGGGGCATCCTGATGCTTCATGACAGCCGCAAAGACGAAGGTCGAGACGAAGGGGATAGACAGAGAGTAAGCCACTGTCTTATCGTGTTCCTCGAACGTGTACTCGTAGATATTGAGTCCCAGTTTCTGATAGAGATCCTTAAAGAAGATGCGCCCCATGTAGTCACCCTCGCTGATGATGATGGCATTCTCCTCGGAGAGTTGCTGAAGATTGGCAAACGTAGGGCCGAACATCGGGTGGGTAGAGACATATCGCATGCCTGTCGACTCATAGAACTCCTTCAGATCTGTCTTCACCGAGGCGATGTCGCTGATGATGCACTCCTTGGGCAAGTAAGGGATGACCTCCTTAAACACAGGAATGGTATATTTCAGAGTGACGGCATTGATTAGCAGTTCAGGCTTGAACGCCTTAATTTCCTCATAGGAGGTAAAGCGCTGACAGTTATAAGTGAACCGCATCCGCTTGGGGTCTCTCTCAAAGACCGCTACCTCGTGCTCAAAACTCAGCAGGTCGATGAAGAAACTGCCCATCTTGCCTGCACCCATTACTAATATTCTCATAAAAAAGACCTACCCCCGACCCCTCCCTAAAAAGGGAAGGGAGTAGAATGATTATAGGGGGTTTTTCTACTTGTTTTTTAATGACTGTTTTTATAGCAGAGTAACCACTCCCCTCCCCTGGGAGGGGCTGGGGGTGGGTCTCTACTTGTTAATTATCTCCATTTGCTGTCTGACGGATTCCTCATGGATATTCTCAAAGACCCGTGCGATAAACTCAGCATCCATGCCAGAGAGCGCACCCTGAGCACCACGCTTGTTCAGAATCTCATTGTAACGATTGGTCTGCAACACGGTCATATTGTGCTCTTTCTTATAGTATCCGATCTCACGGCATACCTTCATACGACGGGCAAGTACATCCATAATCTCATTATCGAGTTCGTCAATCTGCTTACGCAACTGGGTGATACCCTCTGTCGAGGTGTTCTCATCACGGATGACGAGCAGAGAGAGGATATAGTCGAGCACATCAGGCGTCACCTGCTGCTTGGCATCGCTCCAGGCCTTGTCCGGATCGCAATGACTCTCAACGATCAGTCCGTCGAAGCCGAGGTCCATCGCCTGCTGACAGAGAGGTGCAATCAGTTCACGACGGCCACCGATATGGCTGGGGTCGCTGATGATCGGCAACTCTGGGATGCGGCGATGAAGTTCGATAGGAATCTGCCACATCGGGGCATTACGATAGATCTTCTTCTCATAACTGGAGAATCCACGGTGAATGGCTCCCATCCGCTTGACTCCTGCCTGATTGATACGTTCCAAGGCACCAATCCAGAGTTCGAGGTCAGGGTTGACCGGGTTCTTCACAAAGACAGGGATATCGACTCCCTTCAGTGCGTCGGCAAGGGCTTGTACGGCGAAAGGATTGGCCGTGGTACGGGCACCTATCCAGAGGATGTCGATGCCATACTTCAGACAGAGTTCCACGTGCTCTGGTGTAGCCACTTCGGTGGAAACAAGCATCTTCGTGTCTTTCTTCACCTCAGCAAGCCAAGCGAGGGCGGGCTCTCCATGTCCCTCGAAGCCACCGGGCTTTGTACGGGGTTTCCACACACCTGCACGGAAATTGTGGCAGCCTTTCATCGCCAACTCACGGGCGGTAGTCATCACTTGTTCCTCTGTCTCTGCAGAGCAAGGGCCTGCTATGACGAAGGGACGTTCATTGTCACTCGGTAAATTCAATGGTGCTAATTCCAGTTCCATATTTTATACATATTTTAAATATCTCTTTTTACATATCATAATAATAACTTTCTTTTTAGACAGAAGAACATAAGAACATATTATTAGTCATGTTCTGTGTCACCAGAGTTTCTTTTCCATCTTTATTATGTTCTTATGTTCTTTTGTCTAAAAAATACTCTTAATTCTGTCGAGAGCTTGTTGGATCTTCTCTTCCTTGGCACAAAGAGATATTCTTATGTACCTCTGTCCGTTGGAGCCGAAGATGAAGCCAGGGGTGATGAAGACACGAGCCTCATGGAGCACACGCTCCGTCAAGTCCTCTACATCGGCATACTTCTCAGGGATCTTGCCCCAGAGGAACATACCCACCTGACTCTTGTCGTAGGTACAGCCCAAGACATCCATAATCTGCTCAGCATATTTGCGACGACGGCTATAGGTTTCTATATTAAACTCACGATGCCAGGTCTCATCATTCTTATACGCCTCAGCAGCAGCCAGTTGAATACCCCGGAAGGTGCCACTCTCAATGTTCGACTGTACTTTGAGGATCCATGAGATAAACTCCGCATTGGTAGCACAGAGACCCACACGCCAACCAGGCATATTGTGACTCTTCGACATCGAATTGAACTCGATACAGCAGTCCTTAGCCCCAGGCACTTGTAATAATGACATCGGCTTCTCATTGAGGATGAAGGAGTATGGGTTGTCATTCACCACGACGATGCCATGATCCTTGGCGAAGCGTACCAGTCGCTCGTAGGTCTCCATACGGGCATTGCCACCCGTCGGCATATTCGGATAGTTCGTCCACATGAGTTTCACCTTCGAAAGGTCCATCTTTTCGAGTTCATCGAAGTCTGGCTGCCAGCCATTGTCCTCACGCAGATTGTAGTTCACAATCTTCGCACCTAGTATTTTGCTCAGCGATGTGTAGGTGGGATAGCCGGGATTGGGCACCAGTACCTCGTCGCCAGGATTGACGAAGGCGAGGGTGACATGCAGAATACCCTCTTTCGAACCTATCAGCGGCAGGATCTCCGTCTTTGGGTCGAGATCCACGTTGTACCAACGCTTGTAGAAGCCAGCCATCGCCTCACGGAGTTCTGGAGTACCCATCGTGGGCTGATAGCCGTGGGCATTAGGCTGATGAGCCACCTCACAGAGTTTGTCGATGGTCTGGGGGGAAGGTGGCATATCTGGACTGCCAATGGCGAGACTGATGATATCCTTGCCCTCGGCATTCAACTGCGCCACTTCCTTCAGTTTCCTACTGAAATAATACTCACTGACGAGCGACAGGCGCTCTGCGGGTTCAATTGGTCTGTTTGCCATCTTTATATTCTCCTAATATCTTTAAATCCTTTGTTAATGGGATAATCGCATCTATCGACTGACGGTAGCGGGTGAGGTCGTCGTACATCACATCGACATAGAACAGATACTCCCATTCCCGTCCGATAATCGGCAGCGACTGAATCTTCGTCAAGTTTATATTGTAGAACGAGAGAATCGCCAGCACATGAGACAGCGAACCCTGCTCGTGAGGCAAAGAGAAGACGATGCTCGACTTGTTCGTCTCTGTCAGAGGTCTCAGCATATCGGCCTTGTTGGGATTCGAGACCACCAGGAAGCGGGTGAAGTTGTGCTTGTTGTCCTCAATATGATCCTCCAGCACCTTCAACCCATAGAGTCTGGCTGCCTCTGCATGACAGATGGCTGCCCAGCCTTTCTTCTGACCTTCGGCAATCATCTTCGCCGAGCCTGCCGTATCCTCAGCCTCCACATTCTTCAGTTGCGGATGATGCGCCAGGAACTGACGGCACTGCATCAGGGCCACGGGATGGGAATGTACCTCTGTAATCGTGTCCCAGTTATCCTCCGGCAGACAGCAGATGCTATGAGTGATATGCAGTTTGTGCTCTCCCACTACCGTTGTGCCTGAGTCGCGCAGCAACTCATAATTATGGAGCAGTGAGCCTGCGATGGTATTCTCGATGGCAAGCATTCCGATAGCCGTAGGATCCTGCTTGATGTTCGCAAAGACTTCCTCGAAGGTACTACAGCAGATCAACTGTATCTGTTCACCTTCGAAATACAGGTGTGCCGCGATATCGTGGAACGACCCGATCAGTCCTTGAATGGCAATCCTCTTCATCTTTTTATTGGACTATTTGACTATTTACTATTTGACTATTTATATTTCACCTTTAAATAAAAACTCCGCTTTCACTTGGTTGTGAAGCGGAGCCTTATTTCAATTTTCAATCTTCTATCTTCAATTATTTACTTACGGCCTTCCGCTTCACAGTTCCCTGCAAAGTAAAAGTAATAGCCGTAAAAGTAAGCGTTCAACATTGACATATTTCTCTTCGTTTTTGTCTTATCGGCTGCAAAAGTACATCATTTCTGCGAAACAAACAAATATTTTGCAAGAAAAATTGCGATAATGCTTACATTTTATACAATTCGCCCCACTGTCTGCGGATTTCATCACGGTCAACCTCGTCTATCAGGATCTCCGCCAGCGCTGCGATCACCTCAAAGGGTATCTGCAGGCGAGGATCGTCGCTGTCCGACTTGAGAGCAGGCAGGAAATGAGGCATCTCATGCTTATAGACCTCTCTCATCCGATTACCACTAATGCCACTGTCTATCGAACAAGAGTAGGTGACGTTGGCCAGACGATCGCAGAGTTTCACAAAGGGAGCATAGGGCGTCTCGCGTATACCTTTATAATAATTCTCCCCAGCCCGTTCGGCTCTTGTACGCCCCTTGTCGTTTGTCAGCGCATAGACAATCTCCGTCGCCATCAGTGCCTTTTCTTCGGTTAACCACAGACGCGCCATCCTCATCACGTCGTTATAAGTCTGTCGCGCATCCTCGATACTGTCATGATAAAAAGCGCTAAAGAAGAGCGGCAGTACATCCTCCTCACAGGCACATACCAGATAGCCATAGGTACTGATACCTTCTGCCACCATATCGAGATGAAAACCGTAGGGAAGTTCATCGCCATATGTCTGGTTTACACTCTGATGCAAGTCGTGTGCCGACTGCCTCATCACCTCAATCTCTTTCGAATATTTCTTTTCGAAACTTATAAACTCTTCTTTTGTCATATTCCGCTTGCAAAGATACTCATTTATTTACAATCTGCAAATCATATCGCACATTATTTCTTCCGATTAACATTTGTTTTAAACTAGACTCTGGGATAACTATTATTTTCTGCAGCCTTTGCCAAGTATGCAAATTTCTGCGAGAATCTGTGCTATCTGTGGCTGAAAATTGTTACCTTTGCACCCAGATATGGAAAAGAAGACGATTGCGATACTCGGCATGATGTGCGCTGGCTGCTCTGCCCGCGTCGAGCAGAAACTCAATTCTCTCGACGGCATTGAGACGGCAGCCGTCAATCTGCCTGCCCGTACGGCGCTGGTAGAATACGACCCTCAGCGGATCTCTCTGGAGAGGATGAAGGACGAACTGGGCAAGATCGGCTACGATATGGTCATCGAAGAAGACCGCAACGTGGAGGCCATCGAGCGCAGAGCCTATACTACACTGAGGAACAAGGTCGCTGCCTCGTGGCTGTTTGCCCTGCTGGTGATGGCCATCTCGATGGATTGGATCCAGATAGGTTCTCGCGATACGGCTAACCAGACGATGCTCATCATCTCGCTGATGAACCAGATCTACTGCGGAAGGCAGTTCTACGTGACAGCCTGGAAGCAGTTGATTCACGGCAGTGCGAATATGGACACGCTTGTAGCCCTCTCGACAGGTATCTCATTCATATTCAGCACCTTCAACACGTTCTTCGGTGAACAGGTATGGGGAGCAAGAGGCATCGAGTGGCACACATGGTTCGATGCCTCCGTGATGATCATCACCTTCGTGCTGACAGGCCGGCTCATAGAGGAGCGCGCCAAGAACGGTACAGCCTCAGCCATCCGTGCGCTGATAGGACTGCAGCCCAAGACGGCTCACCTCGTGGACAACGGCACCATCACCGAAGCCCCTATCGCCGTACTCCAACCAGGTGATACGATCGAAGTGAGGCCTGGAGAGCGCATACCCGTTGATGGTTACGTCGTGGGCGAAGGGCTGGGATATATCGATGAAAGCATGATTACCGGCGAACCGCTGGCTGTGGAGAAGAAAGCAGGCGACAAGGTGCTGGCAGGGACGATCGTCCTCCCACCACTCCGTCGAGCAGACCAGGCTGAAGGGGAGACGGGCATCTTCCGTTTCAAGGCACAGGAGGTGGGCCAGAAGACGATGCTCGCCCATATCATCAAGATGGTACAGGAGGCGCAAGGCTCGAAGGCCCCCGTGCAGCGCATTGTAGACAGGATAGCCCTTTTCTTTGTACCAGCAGTCGTAGGCATCAGTGTGCTGACATTCCTGCTCTGGCTCCTCATTGGCGGCACAAGTCATCTCCCACAGGCCATTCTCTCGGCAGTCTCTGTGCTGGTGATTGCCTGTCCATGTGCGATGGGACTCGCCACGCCTACGGCCCTCATGGTGGGCATCGGCAAGGCAGCCGAGAAGAACATCCTCATCAAGGACGCCACCGCCCTTGAGGAAATCCGCAAGGTAAACGCAATGGTCATAGACAAGACCGGCACGCTGACAGAGATCCATAAAGACCTTGCTACCGCCGAACAACTCAAGCCCCATGCCCGTGAGGCGATGGAGGAACTGAGTCGCGAGGGTATCGAGGTGTGGATGTGTTCTGGCGACAAGGATGAGCGGGCTAAGGCCGTAGCCGCAGAGGCAGGCATCCTCCATTATCGTTCGCAAGTGATGCCACAGGATAAAGAAGACCTCGTCAGGCAATTGCAGGCCGAAGGCAAGCACGTGGCGATGGTGGGCGACGGTATCAACGACTCGCAGGCTCTGGCCGCTGCCGATGTGAGCATCGCCATGGGCAAGGGTACGGACATCGCTATGGAAGTAGCCCAGGTGACACTTATGGGATCTGACCTCCGTCGCATTCCCGATGCCATCAGTCTCTCGAAGCGCACGGTGGGTATGATCCGTCAGAATCTCTTCTGGGCGTTCATCTACAATGTCGTCTGCATCCCACTGGCTGCCGGGCTCCCCTACCTGTTTGGTCTCTCATGGCAGATCACGCCAATGTGGGCCTCAGCACTCATGGCCTTCTCAAGTGTCAGCGTCGTGCTGAACAGCCTGCGTCTCAAATTCATTAAATAAGTATTAGACATCATGGCAAATAAAAAGATAAACGTATGACAAAGACTGTATTCATCACAGGGGCCACGAGCGGTATCGGACTCGGCTGCGCCCGTAAGTTCGCCGCCGATGGCGACAGACTCATCCTTAACGGCAGAAACGCTGCCAAGTTGGAAACCATCCGTCAGGAGTTAGTGGCTGCAGGAACAGAGGTGCTGACGCTCGTCTTCGACGTCAGAGACCGCGAGGCCGCCATGAAGGCCATCGAGAGCCTGCCCGCAGAATGGCAGCAGATTGACGTACTCGTCAATAATGCCGGCCTCGCCCTTGGACTCGAACCGGAATATGAGGGTAACCTTGACGACTGGGAGACGATGATCGACACAAACATCAAAGGCCTGCTGACGATGACGCGCCTCATCGTGCCCAGTATGATTGAGCGTAACAGCGGACACATTATTAATATAGGTAGTGTGGCAGGTGATGCTGCCTATGCCGGAGGTAATGTCTACTGTGCCACGAAGGCTGCCGTGAAGGCCCTCTCCGACGGACTGCGCATCGACGTAGCCAATACCGCCGTCCGCGTCACCAACCTCAAGCCAGGCCTGGTGGAGACCAACTTCAGCAACATCCGTTTCCATGGTGATACAGACCGAGCCTCTAAACTCTATCAAGGCATCAAGCCCCTGACGGGTGACGACATCGCCGACGTAGCCGTCTTTGCCGCCAATGCTCCTGCCCATGTGCAAATAGCAGAAGTACTCATTTTGGCCACCCATCAAGCCAGCGGAAGCGTCATCGTACGCAAATCTTGAGATATATCACGTATAATGCTACATTTTTTTAAAATAATTGTCTTTTTACTTGCAAGTTTTAAAACTTATTTATATATTTGCACCGTCTAAGGACATTATATTAAATTAATAACACAAAAAAGAATGATTATGAAGAAATTAATGATGATTGCTGCTATGATGCTCATGAGCATCGGCGCATTTGCACAAGATGGAAAGTTTGCCATTGGTGCCGACTTCAACTATCTTATTGACAAGGATGCAAGCCGTATGGCTCCCGGTGTCAAGGTCCAGTATGAGTTTGTTGAGAGTTTCCGCGCAGAGGTTAACTTCAAGTACTATCCTAAGAAGGATTTTGTATCTTTCTGGAATGTTAATGCAAATATCCAGTATATCATTCCCGTGACAGATATGTTCAGAGTGTATCCTCTTGTAACTTTTGGTGTTCTGGGTTCTAGCCCTGAGCATGGTGATGGATCATCCGCTTTCGTCTTTGGCGGTGGTGCTGGTGCAGAATACTTCCTTACTGAGAATGTCAAACTGTATTTAGACGCCATTTACCAATATGGTAAGAAGGACGGCATCAAGGTGGTTAACAATCCACTCCTCTCACTCGGTATTGCCTACGCATTCTAAGAAGCGCATTTAATATCATTTATAGCCACATCTCCTGCAGATGTGGCTTTTTGTTTAATATGCTTTTTTGATTAATCCGACTTAAGTTGCTCCAACAGGCACTGGCAGCCCTCGAGCACATCGCGCCAGGTAGCCTCGAAATCTCCCGTATACCAGGGATCGGCCACATCGCCAATCATATCCGTAAAATCCAGTAACTGATGTATTTTCTGCTCAGGGTCGCCGCCACAAATACGATACATATTACGGATATTAGCAGCATCCATACCTATGAGCAGGTCGAAGCGGTCGTAGTCACGACGCGTCATCTGCCTCGCCGTCTTGCCTTTACACGATATACCGTGCTCCGCCAGTTTGCGCTTGGCTGGTGGATACACCTCGTTACCAATCTCTTCCGTCGACGTGGCTGCCGACTCGATGTAAAACTCCCCATCCCGTCCGGCTTTCCTTACCAAATCCTTCATCACGAACTCTGCCATCGGACTACGGCAGATGTTTCCGTGACACACAAACAGTATCCTTTTCATTTGCCCAAGCCCAACAGATTTATCAGCATCACCACATCAACGATATTCACCTTGTCATCCTTGTTGATGTTCGCCATGTTAACGTCGAAGTTTCCTTCCTGGGGCTTGCCCATGATATGATTAATCATGGCATTCAGGTCTTTCTCGTCCAACACATCATCGCCATTAACATCACCATTGATGGGGTTTGATGCGTTCACATAAAACGAAGAACTGACCGTCTTTCCTGTAAAATCGTTAAAACTGACAGTGACCAAAGACCTTTTGCCTGTAACACCCGTTATCTTGTTACCATTAATGGACACTCCATTACCAGTACAAGTCACAACGGCCTGTGCTGTGACATCTTCAGAATGCCCATCCTCAAAATGAGCAGTCACAGCAGGAATCTCATAAGTCTCGTTGGGTTGAAGCGTGATGCTGGCAATTGGATCCAAGAGGGAGGCACTATGGAACTTCCGAAGACTTTCATGCAACTGATAGTTGGCATCCTTACGAGCAGGATAGCCTAACAACTCCAACATCTTGAAGGCGTAGTGTTTGCCCAAGATGCGATAACCCAGCGCAGAAAAATGAATATCACCAGGACATCCAGCAGAACTAACCACATGTGCCGTTGGAATGACATCTGGCAATTTTGCTATTATCTGGTTGTGTTTATAGGCTGTACCACCTTCCGCTTCTCCGACGACTTCTCCTGCCAACAAAGGTACCTCGGCTGCATTCAGGCCGAGATCTGAGATGAGTCTGTCGTATACAAATTTAACCCACCCCGGCCATTCTTCTTGTCCTTCATTCGCCTCACCCTGATGCATAAGAATGCCCTTAATCACGCCTGACTGTTGTGCAATCTTAGCCATATCTACAAGTCGTTTGTATAACTTGCAGTCATATTTCGCGACTTTGGGGGCTTCTTTATATGGAATGAAATCCTCCCCTGTATCTGGGAAAAAAGCCCTAATATCTACACCACCTGAAGCAACTGCAACAACCCCGACCTTATAATCAGCAGGCAAGGCAGCAACCATGGAACGCCCAAAGTAGTCTATCGGGCAGAGCCCCCCCAAACCGACTATACAGGGATAAGCAGTATACCACTCTCCCAAGGCTCGGTTTGGATTAGTAGCATCCGTAGCCAACACCTGAAACCGCGGGTCCACATATTCCATGTCAACGCTCTCTGCCGGCATACCACCTTCCATGTTCGACTGTCCAAAACATAGATAGATCTGAAATTTAGGGTCTGCTTCTGCCTTCATCTCAAAGACAGCAGCCGTCATAAATAAAAATAGAGCAACACAATACTTCATAGTTATATCGAATGATATCGAATATTCTTGGAAACATAGACAGAATCAAGTCTGTCCATCTCCTGCTCCGACACGAAGAAAGGAGCAAGCGTACTGTCCTGACGAACCACCTGGCGGATCATGCCGTTGTAAATAATCTCCGATCCATGAAAGCCGTCATCGAAATCATAGTTATGCGCCCCTGTATCCGTCACATCCGTGAAATCGTAGAGAGAACAACCCTCATGCCTGTCAAACAAAGGCCGCAGCATATCATATAACTTCGACATGTACCCGTATTTACCTGTCTCCTGCATTCTTCGGTAGACATAGGGAGCAAAGGGAGGCAGGAAGGCCACCACCCTGATCTTCCGGGCAACACACTGATTCAGGAAATCGTCAACGACACCGACCATAGAACTGTCGGCTTGATCCCCATACTGGAAACGCTGGTTGCCATTCTGGATACGGCCGAGCACATTCTTGAAATTATAGTCCTCCTGCACCTCTGGCGCGATGATCATGTCACCCTGATATCTGGAACCGTCAGCAGCAAAGCCGTTTTCATTGCAAATGGCATTCAGGCCGATATGATTGGAACAAAACACTTTTATCAGATTGATCTTTCCTTTCACAAGATCTGTATAGAAATCACAGATGAACCGACCTAGTTTAGACATATCCCATTCCGGTTCATCATCATAGACAGAAGGCGAAAAAGGTTGATCTTCAGCGATATAAGCCCGATTAAACCACCACTGGTCAATATTAACCAGAATAAGTTTCGGGCTGTCATGGAGTTTGTTGATAAACAACGGCAATTCGCGAGCCTTCTGGATAGCGCCCCCCGCATTGTAGAAAGAATAGTCAGGACTGACAACTGAGCGTTTCACTTGCATAATTCTGGAAGAACCTAAAGCCAATACCTCTGGGTGTTCAACCTCGTTAGCCATGTGGAACTTGTAAGATTTGTCATAATAACTGTATCCCAGTCCAAACAACTGGTCTTGTTGCAAGGGATGGATATATGACGAGAACGAATAGAGTTCCCCCGCCTTATACAGGCAGATGACGCTGAAGCCAATAATGGCAGCAACCAGCAGGAAGAATACTGCCAGTCTTGCTCCAAAGCGGCGGATGTCGTATCGTTCTTTCTTATTCATCATTTCACCTTTTCAATTTTTCACCTCTTCACCTTTGCCTTAAAATTGGAAGTAAATAAACTCCTGGCTCACCGTATTAAAGTAGAAATAGAAGATAGCCACGAGCATCGCCAGATAGACGGTCCAACGGGCCACTGCATAACGGAACAATCTGTTGCCAGAAGAGAACTGGAGCACATGCACCTTGTCACGCTGCAGATATTCTACAATCATCAGCAACAGGATAGCCATGAACGTAGAGATACTGCCAAGACGGGGATGGAAATCATCAAAGGCCGTCAAAAACATACGCGACACAAAGTCCCATGCCTGCGAGATATTCTCTGCACGGAAGATGACCCATCCGACAACAGCCAGACCAAACGTCATCAGAACCTTAAATACATTTTTAATCGGGGGTACGATGGTGCGGAGGTACGAGGGTACGAGATTAGTGTCTGCCGCAGGAGTATTCTCGCTCCCACGTGCCACCGTTCCACCGAACCACCGATAAAGGACTACCAGCGTACCATGATACAAGCCCCAAACGACGAACGTCCAATTGGCCCCATGCCACAGACCACTGACGCCAAACACGATAAACGTATTCCGTATCACCTTCCACTGGGCGCAACGGCTTCCGCCAAGAGGGATATACACATAGTCGCGGAACCACGTCATCAGCGAGATATGCCATCGCCGCCAGAACTCAGGTATCGACCTCGAAAGGTAAGGATAATTAAAATTGCTCAACAACCTGATGCCAAACAGACGAGAACAGCCGATAGCAATATCACTATAGCCCGAGAAATCGCAGTATATCTGGAAGGTAAACAGGAGTGCCAATAGCCAAAGGCTGACACCAGAATAGTCTGCATACGAATCCCACAGCGGATTAAGATCCGAGGCACAACTGTCAGCGATAACCACCTTCTTAAAGAATCCCCACAACATCTGGCGACAACCGTCCACAGCCTGCACATAGTCGAAATGGCGGTCGCGCTGGAACTGCGGCAGCAGGTTCTTGGCCCTCTCGATAGGACCAGCCACCAACTGCGGGAAGAAACTGATGAACGCAAAGAACTCAACGACATTCCTCGTGACGGGCACATCCTTCCGATAGACGTCGATCGTATAGCTGAGTGCCTGGAAAGTATAGAAGCTGATACCCACGGGCAGCACCACGTTCAGCGTCACCCAATCCAACTGATAGTTGAACAATCCCCATATCAACTGCGCCAGGCTGTCCGCAAAGAAATTGTAATACTTGAAGACGCCCAGAATCAGGAAATTCAGTATCAGATTTACAGCGCACACGATCTGCTGACGCCGTCTGTTGCCCTCGAACTGTTCTATCAGCACACCGCTATAGAAACTGCAAAGCGACGTGAATGCTATCAGGAACAGAAAACGCCAGTCCCACCAGCCATAAAACACGTAGCTGGCCGTCACAATCAACAGATTCTGCCAGTTGCGCTTCTGGAACACAAACCAGTACAGCACAAACACAATTGGCAGAAACACCAGAAACTCTAACGAATTAAAGAGCATAACGAGTGCAAAGGTACTACAAATCTTCTATATGACCAAACTTTTACTCTTTTATTTCGCATGGGATCCATCTTTTCCCAATCATTGAATCCTCTATTTAATCAACCTGATAAGTAGCGTTACGTCAGCCACGTCGACCTTGTCATCGCCGTTCATATTTGCTTCTTTTACATTGAAGTTTGGTGGAGTCTCGCCCATAATATAACTGACAATGTCGTTCACATCGTTTATGTTTACTTTGCCGTCGCCATTTACATCACCTTTTATCTCTTGGATTTTCAAATAATCTTTCCATCCTACTGCCCCCATATAAGCTGTTACACAACCTTTAGGAACCCATACAACACAATTTCCCTTGTCTACGTTGTAAAAAGGATTATTACACAATGGAGGATTATTATTAAGAGATACCATTTTCTTCAATCCAGTACAATTCTTGAAACCATTGATGGCAATTAATGTAATACTGGCCGGAAGAACTATTTCCGGCAAATTGAAACAGCCTTCGAAGGAAGATCCGCCTATTCTCTCTAACCCTTCCGACAAGTTAACGGATGTCAGACCTGTGCAATCTTCGAAGGATGAACTGCCGATACTCTTCACACTTCCTGGAATACTGAGCGATGTAATGCTTCTGCACTGATAGAAGACGAAACTAGAAACAGACTCTACTCCATTTGGAATAACAAGATTCTTTATCTCTCTGCCTCCCGAATAAAAGGCCTTTGCACTTGACAGCGGACTTGAGTGTTCATTACCAAGTTTGACTTTACACCAGGCCTCTAAATCTGAGATCTCGACCTTGATGTTACTTCCACAATCAATAAATGCATATTCACCAATCGAAGTGATGCTGCTGGGGATTGACAGATAATTGATGTCGCTACGTCCGTCAAAGGCTCTCTCTCCTATTGCTGTAACACGATAGGTCACGCCACCATTGGTTATGGTCTCTGGAATTACAATTTCCTTCTTTTCTTCATCTGCAGAAACTACTTCCACCTCATTCGCAGATGTCTTTCCATAGTTTATACCACCAACAGAGAAATCCACATTCCCCACTCCTATCTCAACAATATTTGAGAACTGATTCCATCCACCAGCCGATTGATAGGCCGACTTCGTGCCTTTTGGAACCTGAAGAACAGAATAAGATGGTAAACCTTCAAACACGCATTCCTCGATAGATGAAGGATACTCAATCTCAGAAACTATTGTTGACAAGTTTCTACAATTCTTAAAAGCATTAATCCCAATAAAGTTTACCGAGCCAGGAATAGTCACTTCTGTCAGCCCTGTACATCCCTCAAATGTTGAACCACCGATAAGAGTGTTCCCATATGACAGACTGATGCTGGCAAGTCCTGTGCAATCCTCAAAGGCAGAACTGCCAATAGTACTTACGCTACCAGGAATTGTCAAAGACTTGATTTGTCTGCACTGATAGAATGTAAAGTTACCTATAGAAGTAACCGTATTGGGTATTACAATATCTGTGGTCTCAATATCATACACAAGAACTTTACCCGCACTGGAGAGAGGGCTTGAGTGTTCATTGCCCAATTTCATTTCGCACCACGATTCTATGTCTGCAATATTTACAGTCATGCTACTGCCACAGTCAATAAAGGCATATTCCCCAATACTCTTGATGGTATACGGAATCGACAGGTAGTTAATATCACTATGGCCTTCAAAAGCGCGCTCACCGATGGAGGTCACCCGATAAGTTTTACCGCCATTAGTAATCTTTCTAGGTATATCCACATTCTTCGTATTGGCATCAACACCTGTCACTTCCAAGTCACCATCATCCTTTACCCGAAAGTGAATACCATCCTGAACAAATTGAACACCTGGGATAACGTTTCCTGATTCCACAATCGTCTTAAATCTGCTCCATCCAGAGGTTGATTCATAAGCAGACTTTGTGCCAGCAGGGACCGTGAGAACTGCTGAAGAAGGTAGGCCTTCAAACACATTGTCATTAATTACAAAAGGATCTGCTATTTCAGAAACTATAGAAGTCAGATTGCTGCAATTCTTAAAAGCATTGATCTCAATCCGACCAACGGTACTTGGAATGGTCAATTTAGTTAGCCCCTTACAGCCTTCAAAGGTGGAACCACCAATATATTCCAGACCATCATTTAGCGTGATACTGGTCAGTCCTGTGCAGTCTTCAAATGCAGAACTACCTATGGATTTCACACTGCCCGGTATAGAAAGCGAGGTAATAGAACGACACTGATAAAACGTAAACCTACCGATAGTACCGACTGTGTTGGGAATCGTTAGATTCTTTGTCTCCTTATCGTATATGAGTACTTTCCCAGCACTGGAGAGTGGACTAGCATGTTCATTATCCAGATACATTCCGCACCAAGCTTCAAGATCTGCAATATTCACGGTCATTGAGCTACCACAGTCGACAAAGGCATACTCGCCAATAGACTCAATTGTTGACGGAATCGACAGATAAGTAATGTCACTATGGCCCTCAAAAGCTCTTTTCCCAATGGAACTCACACGATAGGTGATACCTCCATAAGTAACATTTTCTGGAATATCTACATTCCTCGTATTGGCATCAATCTTTGTCACTTCAGCTCTGCCATCCGATCCTATGTGATAATGAACACCCTTTAGTGTGAAATCATCGTAGCGTATCGGTACATTGCTTGGAGGTTCGATGCCCATTATTGCACACTGGTCATAAGAATAGTTATGTCCGCCAGGAGTCAGAGCGTCAAGTTTGAAAAATCCGTCGCAATAACCACCCCAACCCCAGTTAAAATGAAACATACTGTTACCATCATAGCCGTCAAGTACAAAAGCATGCCCCCCTGAACCTGATCCTGCATAAAGCACAGGCCGCCCAGAAGCGACCTCTTCATATAACTGTTGTATCCAAACAGTGTTGTTTGAGCCTCTTTCTCTCATCTTGAGACTTTTCCTATATCCAAAATAATATTGAAGTGCATCCTTCTGATTAGGTATGGTAGCTCCTGTTGCACTAGGAGTAAGATTAGCCTTTACGGCCTTGGAGCAATACTCCATCAGGTGAGCAACGGCGGCATTCTGCGCAGATGTTGTATTGCCTTTATATGAGAGTGCCATCTGCGACCAATTGAAGGTAGTAGCAGGCAACTTGTTTATTACAATGCGATAAGTTCTTGTCGTATAACCAGGAATTTCAGTTGTCATGCCTGTTGGATATTGATAATAATACATCACCTGTGCCAAGGCTGTCGCTACACATCCCGTGATACATCGCTGTCCTTTGTATAGCGGTAAGTCATTGTTATATGGAGCACTCTGAGACCACGTGGTTTTAAGTAATGGTGCTACAGCAACTTTCGAATCTCCATAAGAACGCGTCAACGCCATTGGAGTGTCATTCTCTTGGACATACTTTATCTGATCTTCATACCCCTGAAGCCATGCAGCCATGTTCGACGGGACCTTATCAGCATCGAAGGATCCTTCAGGGCAATAGCCAAGAATCTCAGATGTACGATCGTCAGCACTCACAATGACAAAGCCATGTCCCTCGTCTGCATTGAATACGTAATAGTAATCAGGCGACACCATACCACGGCTTTTGGCAACTGTAGTGTTTGTCTCTGCGTCTACCAATTTTCGGTTGAGTCCCTTCTCCATCAGGAAATAGTGAGCCTTGGCGCGGGCCTCTTCCCTCGTGACATGTCCAGCCCATACGCAGGTTGTTAAAAGCGAAAAGAAAAAAAGGAAGAAACGTCTCATAAACCCACATTCAATTATCAATATCTACCATAATACTACCATCCATCATATGCAATAATCACAGGGACAAGTAAATCCTAATTAATCCAAAACTGTCCCTGTGATTAATGCTTTTGTGTCTTTGAACTTACCTTGCCATCACTTTCCTGACCTTACCATCTTTCTGACGGATGATGTTCAAGCCACGCTGGAGTTTCGATGTCTGATAACCGTTGATACTATAGATATCAGCATCTGCCTTATCGGAATACAAGACTCCATCAATGGCTGTCTTGCCAGACATATTAAAGTTGCTCCAAGGCCATGTAGCCGCATATGCATTAACCGCATTGTCTGGCACATGCAACGTTATTTTCTCAAAGAAGACCCCGTTAAACGCTGTAGCATCGGTATTCGGGACATTCACAGCATTGCAATATACATCAGTAAGACTTACACAATTCTTGAAAGCATTAATCGAGATCGTATTGACGGTGCTGGGAATGGTGATACTGGCCAGTCTCTTACATCCCTCGAAAGCAGAACCTCCGATGGACTGTAAGCCCTCGTTTAAAGTCACTGATGTCAGATAATCACAATCCTCAAAGGCAGAACTGCCGATGGATGTCACAGAGGACGGGATATAGAGTGATTTGAGACAACTGCATTGATAGAAAGTAAAGGCGCCAATGGAGGTTACTGCTGAAGGCACTTCAAAACTGGTGGTCTCAATGTCATGCACCAGCATCTTCCCTGCACTCGACAGTGGGCTGGCATGCTCATTGGCCAATTTCATCTGACACCACGACTCAGGATCAGCGATGTTTACCGTTATACTGCTGCCACAACTACTGAAAGCAAATTCGCCGATAGACTTAATGGAGTAAGGAATCGACAGATACGTGATGTCGCTCCGCCCCTCAAAGGCACGAGCAGCAATAGATGTCACGCTATATTTCGTGCCACTAATGTTGAGACTGCTTGGAATGTCTGCTGTTGTGGCCCATGAAGCCAATCCCGTCACCTCCAGTGTACCATCACTCTTTAGGGTGTAATAAATACCATTGTCTGTGAGATCGCTGGGATCGATTGCTTCAGTAATCTTACCAAAAGCATTCCATCCTTCCGTAGATTGGTATGCCGCCTTCGTGCCTTTTGGAACAATTAACTCTGCATCTGAAGGTAGATTTAGGAATACATCTTTTATCGCAAACGGTTTCTGAATCTTAGAAACGACAGTTTTCAGAGATGTACACCCTCTAAAAGCGCCCCAGCCGATAGATGTCACGCCACTTCCTATAGTAAGTGATTTAAGGCTGAAACACGGCCCAAAAGCCTCTTTACCAATAGTAGTTACACTATTAGGAATGACTAAAGAGGTCAGTTGGGTATAAGGCTCATATCCATCACTCTGATCAGCAGGAATGGTTGTTACGATGTAGGTTTTACCATCGTATGTAACTGTACTAGGAATGACCATGTCCCCAGCATAAATTTGGGTAGATACCCCAACACTCTCTCCATTTATTGTATAATAACTTATTCCTCCTACCTTAAATCCGGTTGGGACAACAGGCTGATTCTCCATCTTAAAGTTGCTCCAAGGCCATGCTGCCTTGTATGAATTAACAGCATTGTCTGGCACATGCAGCGTTACATTCTCAAAGAAAACCCCGTTAAACGCCGAAGCATCCGTATTCGGAACAGCCGTAGCATTGCAATAAACGTTTGTAAGACTCACACAATTCTTAAACGCATTTACCAAAATCTTATTAACGGTGCTGGGAATGACGAGCGTCGCCAGTCTCTTGCATCCCTCGAAGGCAGAACCGCCGATAGACTGCAAGCCATCGTTTAAACTCAACGATGTCAGATAATCACAATCCTCAAAAGCAGAACTGCCAATGGATGTCACGCTACTGGGGATATTCACCGTCTTGATACAACTGCACTGATAGAAGGTAAAGGCACCGATAGAGGTCACTGTTGAAGGAATGTCAATGCGATCCGTCTCGATGTCGTATACCAGCATCTTCCCTGCACTTGACAGTGGACTGGCATGCTCGTTGCCCAGTTGCATCTGGCACCAGGACTCAGGATCTGCGATGTTCACCGTTATATTGCTACCACAGTTGACAAAAGCAAATTCACCAATAGACTTGATGGAATACGGAATCGACAGATAGGTAAGGTCGCTCCGCCCATCAAAAGCATACGCACCGATAGATGTCACGCGGTATTTTACACCACCAACGGTAATACTGCTTGGAATGTCTGCCCTATTGGTCCATGAAGCCAATCCTGCCACTTCCAGGTTACCATCGCTCTTTAAGTTGAAATAAATACCATCGTATTCAAAATTGTAGGCACTAGCGGTCAACGCGAGTAGCATCGCTACGAATGAAAGTAACAATTTTTTCATAATTCTATTGTTTTAATTAATTAATATGTATTTAAATGCAAAGATAGACATTTTTTCTATTACATGCACGGATTTAAAAGAATTTAACCATATATATTATTTTACGATTACTTTTTTCTTCGTTCCGTCTATCATCTTTATAATATTGATGCCCTTTTGATAATGCCCTAGTTTTTCTCCTCTTATCGAGTAAACGGCCTTAACATCATCTGATCGACTAACGCCTAAGATTCCATCGCCCTCCAGAGTCACGATCTCCCTAAATCCGCTCCATGGCCTCATCGCCTTATAGGCATCAATTGCACTGGCTGAAACATGAAGCGTTGCCGATTCAGTGGGAGTTTTGTCAAAAGCGGCCATATCTGTCTCTGGTACTGTAGTCGCAAAGCAATAGACATCCTTCAGGTTCTCGCACTCTTTGAGGGCATTTATCAAAATAGATTTGACAGTACTGGGTATTGTAAGGGTCGTCAGACTCAAGCATCCTTCAAAAGAAGAGCCGCCAATAACCTGCAATCCTTCATTTAACGTCAGCGATTTGAGATTCGTACAGTTCTCGAAGGCAGAACTGCCGATATTCTTCACTGTCGAAGGAATGGTCACAGACGTGATACCTCCACATCTATAGAAAGCAAAATTACCAATGGAAGTTACACCAGATTCTATCGTAACATTCTGGATGTCATCTGAATATTGAGACCACGGAGTATCATTTTCACCATAAATATCATAATTTACCATATCACCATTCCCGGAAATAGTAAGTTTATGGTCCTCTTTGTTATAGGAGTAGGTTAAACTCTCACCACAAAAGCCGCTGACTACCGAATTATCAGGAGTCGAACCTATTGCGATAATATTTTTAAAGCCACTCCATGGCCACGCTTTCTTATATGCGTCAACTGCACTGGCAGGCACATAAAGAGTGGCTATTTGCGTAGGAGACTCATCAAAAGCGGTCTCGACTGTCTCTGGAACTGTCATTGCATAACAATATACTTCAGTCAAGACGTTACACCTGCGGAATGCGGATTCCCCAATCTGTCTGACACTACCAGGAATTGTTATAGAACCGAGAGATGAACAGAACTTGAATGCCCCTTCATCGATAGCGACCACACTTTGGGGGATTGTTACTTCTGTCAATTTCTTGCATCCCCATAGAGTACTCTCGGCAATTCGAGTAATACCATTAGGTATGTTGAAAGATGTCAGGGCTTCACAGCCCCAGAATGCCCCAATACCGATATGTGTCACATTTTCAGGAATCACTATCGACGCAAGATTCGTACAACCTCCAAAAGCCTCTTCACCAATAGAAGACAGAGTGTACGGAAGTTTCACAGAAGTTACGGTGGTATTACGTTGGAATGCCATTTTACCTATAGAGGTCACATTATATGTTATCCCATTATATGTAACCTGACTTGGAATCATAACATTGCTTGTACTTTGGTCAAAAGATGTAATTTGGGCTGTCAAAGACATATTATCCACCTGATACGTAAAGCCATCTTTATTGAACACACTTGCTGGTGGCAGATAATAATTTAAGACAGTCCAATTAGACGGAATACCATCACTGCCGCTTGTCCACGAATTCATATTTGATGCCTTGGTGAATGTGCCTGTTGATGGCACATTTCTTACCCAATTGGTGGTACAATCACTTGCAAAAAAATTAGTTGCCAGACATGTTATTTCCTTAAGATTAGAACAACCATCGAACATTGACCGGTAACATTTCTCCACCAATGTAGTAGCAGGTAACAGTGGTGCTGTGGTCAATGAGGTACAAACACCGAACATATGGACATAGCAATTGACACTCAGATTAGTTGCCGGCAACTGTGGAGCAACGCTCAAAGAAGTACAACCGTAAAACATGCCTGCATAGCAACTCTTTGCCAATGTTGTGGCAGGCAACTGAGGCGCTTTAGTCAAGGATGTACAACCGCGGAACATACCTTCATAACAACTTTCTGACAGTCTTATGGCAGGAAGTACCAGGTTTTCTGCGCTTATGAGCCCTGTGCAATTTGCAAACAGATCATAAAAGGCATTGTCTCTTCCGCCTAAGTCATTCTCTCCTACAAAGCCACTTCCACATACCAAAGACATCACATTTCCCTCAACATCAAATCGTCCTGTTGAAGAGAAATTGCCAATACCGATAATGGCTTCGGAACCCACCACATAATAATAAGTTGGTATACAAGTACCCATAAACATGATCTTGTTTCCAGCCAGGACTATTGGAGACGGCACGTTCCTTCCCAAAGGTGACCAAGAATTACCATTGTCAAGTGAATAATAAATCACATAGTTGTCAACAGTATTAGACGCGGTGCCATTGAAACTGAAAGAGACATTCTCCCTTGCAACAAAGGTAAGATACTGCAAAGCCTGAGCCTCTGCAGTCACTCCAGCCATGCTCATCATCAGCAAGAGCAGAATAGTTTTTTTGAATTGTTTCATTTTCATCATTAAAAAGATAGACAATAGTTTCTTCATAATCTTAATGTTTTAGTTGTTAATATTATTGTTTCTAATCATTTCATGATCATTTTGTTGATGAGCACGATGTCTGCGGCATTCACCTTGTTATCATTATTGACATCGGCAGTATCTTTATTGAACCCAGTAGGAGCATTACCCATGATGTAATCGGCAACTGCCTCCACATCAGCCTCATTCACAGAACCGTCACCATTAACATCACCAGCAAGAACAGTCTTGAAGGTTTTCTCTTCGCCATAAGTCTTGCCAGACACCGTTTTTATGTACGAGCGATAGCCGTAATTCTTTCCTGGGATAAGCCCCTCGATAGTAACTGACATCTTATTGCCACTGACAACCACAGTCTTGACATCTTTGCCTACTGCCCTTGTATTGCCTCCTGAAACAGTCCAATACTCAAAGCCCTTCTCCTCGATGTCCTCCGTTCCTTCTATCCAAACACCTACCAACTGCGCACTGGCGGATGTAACCTCTACGACATCCTTGGTATGCGTTTCAGGCTCAAAGAACACATCTGCATCGCCAGTGATGAAACTTTCCCACTCACCATAGAACATGGAGCCGTCTTCCGACTTATAGTAAGGGCGATATTTGTAATAAACATCAGGATTCAGATTATTTAACGAGCCTATTATCTGACCCTCATAAAGTGGAGCCGAAACTTTATTCGGAGTCATATTGGATGGGGCATCATATCTCAACCACTCAAAGCCAAAGTGCAGATCGTCATCCAATTCATTAACAGTTGCCAAGAGGCGTGCCTTAATCTTACTCGTTGGCTTTGCTGGCTGTACCTCCAAGGCCAGTGCATTAGTCTTTTCACTGATAATACCATAGTTCTCATCATCCAACTTCCATGTTATATATTGCCCAGGTGTCAGTCCCAGCATCGTCACTGTATAACTATTATCCTCGTTCGTATTACCACTCTCATCTATGGGATAAATCTTCATCGTTGCCGACGTGGCTCCCTTAGACGTAACCACCACCCGCATAGGGTTCTTGCTATAAGTAGTGAATTTCGTTACACTTGCAGGAATGCCATTCTCGTAAGCAGTCTGAGACAAGATCATTTCCTTCAAATTAGTGCTAGACCAGCCATAAGAATTACTACCGATATTTGTCATACCATTACCGACAATTACGGATGTTAGGCCACTACAACCAGAGAAAGCATAATTGCCGATGGATGTCACGCTGTTGGGAATCGTGACGGAGGTCAGGCCGCTGCAACCAGAGAAAGCATAACTGCCGATGGATGTCACGCTGTTGGGAATGGTGACGGAGGTCAGGCCGCCGCATTTATAGAAAGCATCACTGCCGATAGTTGTCACACTGTTGGGAATTATAGTATTCTTACATCCAGCAATAAGAGTGTTTGATTCTGTTTCTATGATAGCTTTACAATTATTACGGGAATCATACTTAGTATTACTATTTTCAACCACCATTGATTCTAAACTGCTGCAACCATAGAGAACATCATCGCTGATGGAGGTTACACTGTTGGGGATAGTGATGTATGATAAAGGGCAATGACCTAAAGCAAGACTTTCTATATTTGATATGCTTCGTGGTAACTTAATTGAAGATAATTTGCAATCAAAAAATAAACCAGCAGGTATTGTGTTGTCTGAAGAATATATATAGTTAATTGGAACACCCGTAAATACAAGAGAAGGACTACCACCAGAAACAATATTCGCATTTAAAATATCAAGGTCAATAAGCTTTCCTTGAGTTTCTGACGAAAAAGCTTCACCATCTTTTAAATCAGAAATAAAGTTATAATAATCCTCATGAAAATGTATCATTCTATTCCGTCCTGCCATCTCACGAAGGAAAGCTAAATCGGTGCCATTGAGTTCTCCTGTCAAAGTTAGTTCCTCAATATAATATTTTTCATAATCTGGAATCAAATCAGGCAAGGTGCCTGCAGTAACGACATGAATCGTTTGTTTCTTTTCAATTTCTACAATATTGGCAAACTTATTCCAGCCTGCTTTTGACTGATAGGCAGACTTCGTGCCAGGTGGAACAATCAATGTAGCATTGGCGTTGATATATGAAAACGCATCAGATACAATTTCACAAGGATTCTCCATCTCTGAAACAACCGTAGCCAGGCGACCGCAATCAGAGAAAGCCCCAGGTCCAATTAACGCCACGCTGCTAGGGATGGTAACAGAGGTTAGGCTGCACAGCTTGAAAGCTTCGAATCCTATACTCATCACGCTATTGGGGATAGTGAGTGAGGGCAGGCTGCTTTCATAGAAAGCCCATTGGCCGATGGATGTCACACTGTTGGGGATGGTGACGGAGGTTAGGTCATCGCAAAAAGCGAAAGCATATTCAATGCTCTTCACGCTATAAGTCTTTTCATGATATACGACGGACGAAGGGATGACCACATCGCCAGAATAATACCCACCCTTCTTAGATATGACAGAGACTGTGTTATTCTGACCTATCCTATAACGTATACCACCAGACTCAAACTCGTAACCTATCAGTTCTGCTTCGACGATATTCGAGAACAGATTCCATCCATTAGTATTTTGATAAATAGATTTCTTTCCTGGAGGGACAACTAATGTTGCTGAGGCGTAGATATCCTTGTCATTACAAGAAAAAACATCATCAACTATTAAGGGATTCTCAATTTCTGAAATTATCTTAGTCAGGCCGGTGCAATTGTAAAAAGCAAGATTGCCGATAAGCCTCACACTATTAGGGATGGTAACAGAGGAGAGACTGCTACACCCCTTAAATGTAGCTGGTCCAATATATGTCATACTGCTGGGGATGGTTACAGAGACAAGACTACTGCAACCTATAAAAACCCCATAACCGATGGAAGTCACACTGTAGGGGATAATGACTGAGGTCAGGCCACTACAACCCATGAAAGCTTCATCGTGGATGGATGCCACACTGTTAGGGATGGCGATGGAGGTCAGGCCGCTGCAACCTACGAAAGCACTACTGCCGATGGATGTCACGCGGTAAGTATTTCCTTGATAAACGACAGAAGATGGAATAACTATGCTGCCCGTATATTCATTGGAATAATCAGAATAAGACGAGCCTTGATAACTTACAGACAACTCTGTCATGTTGTTGATCCAATTATAATAAATGGTGACACCATTTGAATTTGCGACAGCAATGTCATGGGCGAACACATTAACACCAATCATGCTCATCAGTACGGCGATTAGAATCGTAGTAATAGAATGTTTCATTTTAGTACTCCTTGTCATTTTGGTCAATATTCACTACTTTATTATCAAATACTCTAAATCATCTCCATAGCAGAAGCGCGGGACTGCTGTTGCCAGTTCCGAACGGAGGTCGTAGGAAAAACCTGAAATAAGAAAATGGAGCACAGCCCCACGCCCTATGCGTGGAAGCCGTTCTGCCCTCCTGCCTATTTCAGCCTTGCTTTGAAAATTTCCTACGTTTCCGTTCGCAAGTTTGGAGCATAACGCTTCTTCTGCCGAGCGGATCCTTTCCGCTCCGTTTGCAAAAGTACGAATAATTTCTGAAACGAACAAACTTTTCGAGGACTTTTTTCTTTTTATTCAAGCCTCAAAAGAATATGGGTCTCTCAACACTTAAACTTCGCTCCTGCCCTCTCTATGTGCAGGTGGCAACTCACGTTGTTGGGGATGCCTTGCAAGACAGTAAGAGATGGCAGTTTACGCAGTTGCTAATGCCTGTTATACCCCCTAAACAGGCATCTCTTACTGTCGTACTAAGCATCCCTTACTGTCGTGGAAGGCATCAGAACGACCCTTAAGTATATATACTTACAAACGTACCCCCGATTTTGCTATCTGGAGATTGCAATTTTTGGCGACAAATCGTTCGTGGTTATCCAAAACAGCCCAACACCTAACATGAATCTCCTGAAATGCCATTGTGCAAAGGATTTAAGGCATGTTAGGTGTTACTAAAACACCTAACATAGAGGTAACATACACCTCACATCGACCGTAAGCGTATCATGTGAGGTGTTTGTGAGGAGTATGTGAGGTGTTTGAGCAACACCTAACACTCCTCAAACCCGTTGCAGCAGGGCATTTCCGAGGATTCATGTTAGGTGTTGGGAGTAACTACACCCTTTTCAAGGGTAAGGCATCTACAGTTTATTTATGAATATCATCAGATTACTAGCCATCTGTCTCGTGATGGCAACCGCAGTGGAAATGAAGGCGCAGTCTGCCACAGAAGAGGACCTGGACGCCAAGTATGCAACGGAACTGATCAAGCCTGGCACGACGGCACCCGACTTCAGCATGGTGACCCCTGACGAGAAGCCCTGATGGCAAAGTGCCGTATCCACCGTCGAGATTCATAAGGCAGGCACCCTGCTGCGGCTGCAAAGGGTAAGCCATTTATCTCAGAATAGAGGGAATAAGTTCGATCAATTTGTCATATCTCGTTGATATGAATCAAAAAAATGGGTGCTGTTTGCGGACACAACGCATAAAAACACTTGAAAATTTATAAAACACACGTACCTTTGCACCGCAATTCAATGTGGATTGTATACATTTTATAAATATAAAGAAAACAATTATGAAAAAGATGATGATGCTGGCCGCTATGATGGTGGCTACAATTACAGCAAGCGCTCAGTTTGAGCCAGGAACAATCTCTATCCAGCCGAAGGTTGGTGGTGTTATCAGCAAGGTGAGCAATATGCCAAAGGTCAATTTTGACTTCAGCGACCTGGGAGGTCATAATTACGATATTGACAAGTCGTTCTATGGCGGTGCGCTGATTGGTGCAGAATTCGAGTATCAGATCACGAAACAGTTCAGCGCTGCTGCTGGTCTGAACTACTCTATGCAGGGTTGCCAGTGGGAGGATTTTGAACTCAGAGATGGCAACGACTACTCAAAGGTGAAGGATCTGCAGATAGAACTCGGCTATCTGAACCTGCCCGTCGTGGCCAATTTCTATCTGTTCAAAGGCTTTGCCATCAAGACGGGTGTTCAGTTTGGTTTCCTGCTGAGCGCAAAGTGCAAGGCTACCAATGAACTCAAACTTGACGGTGTGAACAGCACCAGAGACTACAGCGTGGATATCAAGGACAACTATAACAAACTCGACATTTCCATTCCCATCGGTGCTTCCTATCAGGTTCCCACGGTGCCCATCTACATCGATGCCCGCTACAACCTTGGTCTGACCAAACTTCAGAAGGAACTGTCTGCTGGCGAGGAGGCCAACAAGAACCAGGTATTCCAACTGACTGTTGGTTACAAGTTCGCTCTCTAATATCCAAAAGAGTATAAAAAAAGACAGGAGCGAGACCGTCTGGCCTCGCTCCTATTGTTGTATCAGTCACTCATCAGGCAGGAAGAGCGGATCCTCGGGCATCACCATGACGGGCTCAGTCTCTGAGGCCTTGAGGATATTCTCTGGCACATACTTCTTGTTCACCACCAGGCGGAACATGTACTCGCGGAACCAGCGGTCTGTCATGATGAGACAGCCCTGCTGCCCCCATGAGGCGCCCCACGAGTTCTCCACCTTCCACTTGCTCACCTTCCCCCTATCGTCGATGTCGACGGCCGTGAGGGTCATAGCGTGTGTAGAGCCGCTGTCGAAGGTCGAGATGCGCTGGGCCTTGTCCATGCCGAAGGTGGTGCCGAAGAGCGACTGGTAGTCGAAATTCTCAGTATCGGCATAGCCACGCTTGCGGTCCAGGAACTTGCCCACGTCGTAACTGCTATACAACTTGCGTCCGTCCTTCAGCGAGGCAATCGCCATCTGCTCGATGTCGTCCATCGGCAGGTTGACGTATTTCCAGTTGTGGCCGTCGTAGGTGTGGCGGTCGTATTCTACCTCGTAGGTCTTGTAATAAGGGCGTCGTGGATCGTTCATCGCCATGATGAAAGTGCCGTTGATGGGGCCTCCCACCACTTCCTGATAGAACGACTGGGGGGTGTACTCCTTAGCAGGGCCGACAGCCTTGCCGCCCTTCGTCTTAAAGGCATAGGTGAACTTCTGAGGCGGTTCGCCGATAGTCAGCGTGATCATCTTGTAGATCTGGGCGAGCATCCTGACCTTGGCCTTGTCGATGCTGGCCTGCTTGCGGTCCTTCTGAGCCATATCGCGGAGTTGAAGACCATACTCGCGGAGTTTCGAAGCAATCAGCGAGCGCATCTTCGAGGTATTGTCGCTGCTGAAACTCTCCGGCATCACCTCGGCAGGCACCAGTCCGTACTTCTCGGCCAGGTCGCTGACGCCACAGAAGGTGCCACCGTCGCCAATGGGACTCTTGAAGAAGAACTGCACGCGAGGGTCGTCGATGGGCTTCTTGCCCGTATCCACACACCCCTGCAGCATGAGATTGGCCTTCTCCAACTGATCCCAGACAAAGAGATAAGCCTGCGAGAACTCCAACTGAATGGAGTCGCCGTGCTGACGGGTGTAATTGGAACGCAGCACATTGAGCCCGCTGAACATCCAGCAGCGTCCTGACGACTGCTGGTCTGTGATCGACTGCTGCTTGGTCTCGACGGAGAAATAGGTGTCGAGGGCTCCCGCATTCTGACGGTTCGCAGCCAGAGCATCAATGCTATTGGCGGTCACGGCATTGACCAGCGCACGATTCAGCGGCTCTGCCTTCATCTCCTTCTGGATGTCACGCAGCATTTCCTGGGAGATTCCGCCTGGTTTCGTCTGTGCATGAACGGACATCAGTCCGCCTGCAAGACAGAGGGTCATAACAAGTATTTTCTTCATAACTTACTTTAAAATTTATAATGTGGGAGCAAAGTTAAGCATTTTTTTTCGTTTATCTGAATTATTTTATGTAATTTTGCAATCATTATGGCAAAAGAACAATCGAGCGTCAAGGAAAAACAGCGGACAAGCCTCAAAGAGCCCCGCCGCTATAAGGTGACCATCTACAACGACGACTTCACCACGATGGAGTTTGTGGTGAAGATTCTCAAGGTGGTGTTTTTCAAGTCTGAGGCAGAGGCAGAGGCGCTGATGCTGCAGGTACACCACTCCGACAAGGCTGTTGTCGGCATCTATAGTTACGACATCGCCGTGTCGAAGGTGAACAAGGCGACTCAGATGGCCCGCCAAGAGGGGTTCCCCCTGCGACTGACCTGCGAACCAGAAGAATAGAAGCACTATGGAGATATATTATACTCAAAAGGTCAACGAGGCCTTCGAAGAGATGCACGAAGTGTGCAAACGATACAGGCACGAGTTTGTGATGCCAGAGCACTTCATACAGGCTCTGCTCAAGCAGTATGAGTTTAACATGACGCTCATCGACTGCAATGTGGACCTGAACATCGTGAACCGCAGTCTGAAGGACTTCTTTGAGAAGACGGAGCAGGTGCCCGCCGAGGTGGGAGAATACACGATCGGCACCAGCCAGCAACTGAGCGAAGCCCTGACCACGGCGGTGAAGATTGTCCAGAACTCCAGCGCACAATTCATATACGTCCCCCACATCGTAAAAGGCATTCTCGAACTGAAGGAGTCGTATGCCGCCTACCTGCTGAAAGACCTTCTAGGCGAATGGCAGCAGGACTTCATGAGTGAACTCGTGGCCCGCTATGCCGACGACCACGACCAGGCAAGCATCGACGATGACGAAGCGTATGCAGAAACAGACGAGGAGAAGGAGCCCTGGCGAAAACTCGTCACCTGCCTCAATGACACTTGGGAAGACCACAACCCACTGGTGGGCCGCAAGAAAGAACTGGAACGTACCATCCAGGTGCTCTGCCGGAAGGAGAAGAACAATCCGCTGCATATCGGAGAACCAGGCGTCGGCAAGACCGCACTTGTCTACGGCCTGGCCCAATTCATCAGCACTACCGTATGGAATATCCCTGAACGGCTGAAAGGCAGTAAGATCTACCAACTCGACATAGGCACATTGCTGGCAGGCACACAGTTCCGCGGCGACTTCGAGAAACGCATCAAGGAGGTGATGGACGGCATCATGCGGGAGTCGAGCAGGAACATCGTCTATATCGACGAGATCCACAACCTTGTCGGAGCCGGTGCCACGGGTGAAGGATCGATGGATGCCTCGAACATGCTCAAGCCCTATCTGGAGTCGGGCAAGATACGATTCATCGGATCGACGACCTACGATGAGTACAACCGCCACTTCTCCAAATCGAAAGGGCTGGTGAGACGCTTCCAGCAGATTGACATTGCAGAACCAACGGCCGAAGAGGCCCTGGAGATCCTGAAACGACTGAAAAAGAACTACGAGAAGTTTCATGGTGTCTACTATGCCGACAAGGCACTTGAGTTTGCCGTCACGGCCAGCGACAAATTCATCAACGAGCGCTTCCTGCCCGACAAGGCCATCGACCTGATAGACGAGGCAGGTGCCTATCGGGAGATGAACCCCATCAGGGGACAGAAGCGGCAAACGGTGGACAAGGCCCTGATAGCAGACATCCTCTCCAAAGTATGCAAGGTGGACGCCATGGCTATGAAAGAAGATGACAATGACGCACTGGAAACGCTCTACGAGCGCATCAGCAGCAAGATCTATGGACAAGACGAAGCCGTGCGCCAGGTGGTCGAGGCTGTACAGATGTCGAAGGCAGGCCTGCTCGATGACAACAAGCCGCTCGCCTCGCTACTCTTCGTAGGACCGACAGGCGTCGGAAAGACGGAGGTAGCCCGCGTACTGGCCAAGGAATTGGGCATCGAACTGGTCCGTTTTGACATGAGCGAATACACAGAGAAGCATACCGTAGCCAAACTCATCGGCTCGCCTGCCGGCTATGTCGGCTATGAAGACGGCGGGCTGCTGACAGACGCCATCCGCAAGACACCCAACTGCGTACTGCTGCTCGACGAGATCGAAAAAGCCCATCAGGACATCTACAATATTCTTTTACAAGTCATGGACTATGCCAAACTGACGGACAACAAGGGCCGCAAGGCAGACTTCCGGCATGTGATCCTCATTATGACCTCGAATGCAGGAGCCCAATATGCGGCACAGGCCAACATCGGGTTCCAGGGTAGCGTATCACGGGGCGAAGCCATGCTGAAGCAAGTGAAGAAGACCTTCAAGCCTGAGTTTATCAACCGCCTGAGTGGGACTGTGGTGTTCAACGATATGGACAAGACCATGGCCACCCTTATCCTGCGTAAGAAACTTGGCGAACTGCAGGAGAAACTGACCGCCAGACAAGTGAAGATGACACTGACCGATGAGGCCTTCGACTATCTGCTGAAAGAAGGATTCACCCAAGAATACGGTGCGCGTGAGATGGACCGTGTCATCACCAGCAAACTCAAGCCTCTGTTGATGAGAGAGATACTTTTCGGCAGTCTGAAGAAAGGAGGCTCCGCCATAGTGGAGTTAAAGGATGGTTTATCAATTAGATAAAGAACTCTGGTTTCCTGATCCGCATCACGGAGACGAAGACGGCTGTATAGCCGTAGGCGGCGACCTGAGCGTAGACCGCCTGCTCCTCGCCTACTCTAACGGCATCTTCCCTTGGTTTGCATTCCGCTATTCACAGATCGAGTGGTTCTGTCCGATGCAGCGCTTTGTCATCTTTCCTGAAGAAATCCATATCTCCCACTCCATGCGTCAGTTGATAAACAAAGGGAAATACCGCGTTGCCATCGGTGAGGCCTTTGACGAAGTCATCAATACCTGTAGTGAACTGCGCGTCGACGAAGAGTATGCCTGGCTCGGACCAGAGATGATAGAAGCGTATAAGGAACTGCACCGTCAGGGCTTCGCCACCAGTGTCGCCGTATGGGAAACTCTTGAGGAACCGGAGCCGGTCGTTCATGGGGAGTCTGTCGCAGAGAAGTTTGTAGGCGGTCTCTACGGTGTCACCATAGGCAACGCCTTTTTCGGCGAGAGCATGTGCTCACTGGTGCCCAATGCCTCGAAACTGGCCCTGATTCATCTGGCCCAGACCATGCAGAAAAGCGGCGGACGGATCATCGACTGCCAATTTGAAACCGCCCACCTCAAGTCGATGGGCGGGCGGTTTATCTCTTACGACGACTATATGAAGATTATTTCTTCTTCGACGACACTCTGAAGGTCTTGGTTGTCGTGATGGGCGCTTTCTGAGTGGTCGTCTTCTGAGAGGTCGAACCCTTTGACTTATAATACTTCAACGCTTCTGGCATCCAGCCCTGAATCTGACGGATGCGGGTCTCATCAGAAGGGTGATCGCTGAGGAATTCAGAAGGCTTGTTTGTACTTTGGGCTGCCATGCGTTGCCAGAAGGTGACGGCGGTCTGAGGGTCATACCCTGCCATCGCCGCAAAGATCAGACCCATGTGGTCGGCCTCACTCTCATGATTACGCGAATAACTTAAGTTCTTGAAATTAAATCCGTTAGCGACTACAGCGCCTATCAGTGAGGTGGTGTTGGTACCAACGCCTAAGGCACCGGCAAGCCCAGCGCCAATCTGCAACATCTGCTGCTGCTTGATCTGCGTACTCATCTGTTCGGCCGAGTGACGGGCCACAGCATGGGCTATCTCGTGACCAAGCACAATAGCCAACGAGGCCTCATCCTGAGTGACAGGCAGAATACCCTCATAGACCACAATCAGTCCGCCGGGCATACACCACGCATTCACCTGCTTGTCCTGAACCAGATTGAACGTCCAGTTGAAATTGGCAATCTCCGAAGCCAAGCCGTTGGCATTCATATAACTGGTGACTGCATTGGCAAGATTCTGCCCAACCCGCTTTACCATGGCCGTATTAGCGGCATTAGTCGACAGTTTGGCAGACTTCATAAACTCCTGATACTGCTGGTTAGCCAGACCTAAGACCTGCCCATCCTCCACCATCAGACTCTGTGTACGTCCCGTGATGGGAACTGTGTGAGACGTGCCGCAACCAACCAGTACAGCAGACACCACGAAGAAAAGAACGACCTTTAGAATTCTCATACGCTTAATATTTGTAGGTTCTGAGTGCAAAGATAGTACAAAATTTCGATTAAGCGAAGAGATTACGATATTTTTTGCATTCTTGAGCGTGAGAAAGTTATCTGAATCGAATGAAAAACCCAATAAAACAGGATTTATCTGAGAATAAAAAGAGGGACATCCCTCACGGAATGCCCCCCTGAAACTACTAAAAACTAAAAACCATTCTTTCTACTTGTTCAGACCACGGTTGTTAAGGGTGGTGTTGAGCAGTCTAAGGTAAGTACGCATCTGATCCTCGTTAAGAACATAGCGCATCCACTTCACATCGTTGTCAATGGCGCGGTCTACCATGACCTTGCGGTCATTCTTACCATACTCTGCAGCAAACTTCAACTCCGAAGCAAACGTGTGGTGAATATCTGCTACAGCCTCCTTCTGGTCATCTGCCAGGTTCAGTGCCTTGGAGAGCTTGTTCATATTGATGTTCAAATCATAAGCCTCCATGTTTTCTACGTTGGCTGCGTTCTCACCTTCTGCAAATGCTGTTGTCATACTCAACATTGCTACCATTGTCAAAATCATCTTTTTCATCTTTTTACCCTTTCTTTTTTACTCAGAGCGGTGTGTTAGGCCGCTCCTACTATTAATAATGTTATCCTGATATAGAGCCTTTTTGGCTTTCGCCGCTTTCCCGTTTAACGGGGTATGCTCAAATATCCTAAATGTCTTTTGACGGTGCAAAGGTACGGCGATATTTTGGACTACGCAAGCGTTTACGTTGAATTGTGTGCGATAACAGCCCTTTTGTTGACGCAAGTCAAATAATGCGGCGGATAACGAAAAATTCATATTTTCGCCGTAATTTGATGCTTATTTCAGGGAAAATGCGTACCTTTGCAGCGCATTATATATAATAAGGTATAAGAATGGATAAACCACAAAACAGATTCCTCTCTGTCGTGTATGAACTATACACTGTAAACGAAGGAGAAAAGACCCTGGAAGAGCAGACGGGCACAGAACGCCCCTTCGAGTTTATTACCGGATACGGCATCGCCCTCGACGCCTTTGAGAAAAATCTCATCAGGCAGGAGAAAGGGGCAGAGTTTGACTTTACCCTTCAACCCGGCGAGGCTTTTGGAGAATATATTCCTGAAGGCGTCCACAAACTGGAACGTGACATCTTCACTATCAACGGAAAGTTCGACAGCGAGCATATCTTCGAAGGAGCCATTATCACGATGAACGATACCGAAGACCATCAGTTCATGGCCAAGGTGGTTAAAATCGAAGACGACGGCGTCACTATCGACACCAACCACCCCTTTGCAGGCAAGACCCTGAACTTCAAAGGGCGTATGATTGAAAACAGAGAGGCTACCGAAGAAGAAATCCAGAAACTCATCAAGATGCTGACTGGCGGCTGTCAGGGTTGCGGTCATCACGGAAACAACTGTGGTGAGGGTTGCGATGAAGGTTGTGGAGGTTGTGGACACTGCCATTGATAGTCGACGAGGTAAAAAAGGTGAAAAGGTGAAAAGATGAATACATTTGGAAATATCTTCAGACTGACGACCTTCGGCGAGAGCCATGGTGAAGCAATTGGAGGGGTCGTCGATGGCATGCCGCCAGGTATTGACATCGACATGGCTTTTATTCAGCAGGAACTGAACCGCCGCCGGCCTGGGCAAAGCCGTATCACCACCTCACGACAAGAAGCAGACCAGGTGGAACTGCTTAGCGGTATCTTTGAAGGGAAATCGACAGGTTGTCCGATTGGATTCATCGTCAGGAACCAGAACCAGCACTCGCAGGACTATGAGAACATGCGCAGTCTGTTTCGTCCTTCCCATGCAGACTACACCTATTATCATAAGTACGGTATCCGTGACCATCGTGGAGGCGGACGTTCATCGGCTCGTATAACTATCAGCCGCTGCGTTGGAGGGGCACTGGCCAAATTGGTACTCCAGAAGAAAGGCATCACCGTTCAGGCCTATACTTCACAAGTAGGCCATATCGCCCTTGAACGCGACTACCATCTCTACGATCTCTCACAGACGGAAACGAATGCCGTACGCTGTCCTGATCCACAAAAGGCCGCAGAGATGGAGGCACTCATAGAACAGGTAAAGGCCGAAGGCGACACCATCGGCGGTATCATCACCTGCGTCATCAAAGGCTGCCCAGCAGGAGTAGGCGAACCCGAGTTTGACAAACTTCATGCTGCCTTAGGTGCTGCGATGCTGAGTATAAATGCCGTCAAAGGTTTCGAATATGGTGAGGGATTTGATGGAGTTACGGCCAGAGGATCTGAGCAGAACGACATCTTCATTCCTGCTTCAGATGACACCTCTATCACCTCCCACCTCTCAACCAAGACCAACCATAGTGGCGGCATCCAAGGTGGAATCTCTAACGGCCAGGATATTTTTTTCCGTGTGGCCTTCAAGCCTGTTGCAACAATTTTGCAGGAACAGCAGACCATTGACCTTGAAGGAAATCCCACCACTTTCACAGCCCGGGGACGACATGATCCATGTGTTTTACCAAGAGCGGTTCCGGTGGTCGAATCGATGGCTTCAATGACCATTTTAGACTATATTTTACTCAAAAACTCTGCTATTTTATAGAATAATGCATGTTTTATGCAAAAAAAAATAAAAAAGTTTTGGAGTATTCAGAAACTTTCTGTAAATTTGCAACTGCATTCCAGGGTTTGTGAAAATCCTTAAATGCTTTAGTTAAGTCTAGTTTAGTTTTTGTGTTGGTTGAGGGCTGCCAATTGGCAGCCCTCAAATTTTTAATAAAGACTTCAAAAAAAAAGGACTGCCGATGACAGCAGCCCCCCATTTTTTAAATCGTTCCTATAATTTCCTGTACCGATTGGCAGCCATGAGCATTAAGCCAGTCGTCAACGCCGTCGCGTACCTTAATAGATATAGCCGGATCAAGGAAGTTGGCCGTGCCAATCTCTATGGCCGTCGCACCAGCCATCATAAACTCAATAGCGTCCTTTGCAGAACAGATGCCACCTAAGCCAATAACAGGAATCTTAACAGCCTTTGCCACCTGCCACACCATCCTCAATGCCACAGGCTTCACGGCAGGACCGCTCAATCCCCCCGTACTGATACTCAACAGCGGTTTACGTTTCTCGATATCAATAGCCATTCCCATCAAGGTATTAATAAGCGACACACTGTCTGCGCCCTCTGCTTCAACGGCACGGGCAATCTCAGCAATATCCGTCACATTCGGCGAGAGTTTCACAATCAACGTCTTATGATAAGCCTTCCTGACGGCCTTCACCACACTCGAAGCCCCAGCACAGGTAACGCCAAAAGCCATTCCACCTTCCTTCACGTTTGGGCAAGAGATATTCAACTCGATGGCAGGAATCTTCTCTAACGAATCTATTCGGGCTGCACACTCAGCATAGTCCTCTGGCGACGAACCGCTGACATTGACAATCATATTCGTGTCGATATCCTTGATCTGCGGATAGATATGCTCGCAGAAATAGTCCACGCCCTTGTTCTGAAGGCCCACACAATTAAGCATACCGCTGGCCGTCTCAGCCATTCGGGGATAGTCGTTTCCTTCTCGAGGCTTGAGCGTCGTACCCTTCACGATGATGCCCCCGATACCATCGAGCGGCATCAGGTCGGCAAACTCCAGGCCGTAGCCAAAGGTGCCTGAAGCCGTCATCACAGGGTTCTTCAGCCGCAGGTCTCCTATCTTAACTTCTAAATTAGCCATAAAATTCTCTTATTCTCAATCACAAAGCGAAAATTCTCAAATTCTCTAATTCTCAAATTCTTGATCACTCCCAAAGCAACTTCCTGACATTAAATACCGGTCCATCCTTACAGACACACAGGTTTCCTTCCGTCGTTTTTTCCACACAACAGAGACAGGCCCCCAGTCCGCAGGCCATCAGATTCTCGAGCGATGCTTCGCACTCAATGCCTTTCTCTTTGGCGAAACGCGCCACAGCCTTCATCATCGGCGTAGGACCACAAGTGGAGATACGGTCAAACTGTTCACTTAAGAGGATGCTGTGATTGGTCACAAAACCCTTCTCGCCCTCGCTGCCGTCTTCTGTTGTCACAAACACGCGCCCGTACCTTTTAAATATATCTAAGAGCAACAAATCCTTTGCCGTACGGGCACCAAGCAGGAAAGTGGGTGCAATACCCTTGTCCCGCATTTCGGCTCCCATATAGAGCAAGGGCGCAACCCCCACTCCACCGCCAATCAGCAGCACTTTCTCGCCCTGTTTCGCTGCGGTAAAGCCATTACCGAGGGGGAGCAGACAATTCAACGTGTCGCCAGCCTTCAACTCTGCCAGCTGGCGTGTTCCATCGCCGATGGTAGCCACCAGCAACCACAATTCATTCTTCTCACGATCCACAAAATCAATGGAAATAGGCCGACGCAAGAACGTGCTGGGCGAACCGTCCACTCGCACTTCCACAAACTGTCCAGGCACCATCTCCGGCAACGGCTTCCCGTCGGTAAGCCTGATCAGCACATACCGCTCGTGAATCCTCTCAACCGACTTCACGGTTAAATCTAATAAGTATTTCTTCATAATCGGTGCAAAGGTACGATTAAGTGAGCAAAATGCCAAAGGAAAAAACGTTTTTCTTTGGATTTTAGAATAAGAAGCATTCGTCAAGAAGAATCTTTGGTACTCACTCTCTATATTCGGGTTGAATATCTCCTGACCTATGGCATCTACCGTTCCCGACGGCCGCTTCTGGAGATAGACCTCACCACGTGTCTATTTCTTTTCGGGTACGAAAGTCTCCCAAGTCTGGTCATCGTAAAATACTCTGATCTCCTTCACACGACGTTGCACTCTGTCAATAACTTTTACCGACATTTGTTCCATTTCCGGTCGTGTATTTCTTACACTATTAAAAGGTAGTGGTGTCTGAACGACCTGTTGTGGGGTAGGAGAAGGAGTCTGATCAAAATTCAACATCGGATTTTGATTGACTGTACCACCATTCACACTGTTTTCATCAGCAGGAAACGGACTGTCAGCAGGAGCAGAAGTGGTAACATACATCTCACCAAGGCCAAACATCAGCCAGTCGGTACTGATGTTAGGAATTTTCTTTTTGATTGCTTCCACCACACTCAGGGTGGGGCGGGTACGTTCATTATAGATGCTGCTCAGGGTGGCAGGGGCCAGTCCGATGAAGTCAGCGAATACCTGCTGAGTCATGTGCTGAGACTCCATGATTTGTCGAATTCTATCCTTCATATTTCTTATTAGTTACAAATAAGGGCATTTTGCCGGTGATTTCTTTCAGTTTACAAAGGTAAAGCAAAATATTGAATTACACAAGAAACTAAGAAAGAATTTAGATTTTTAAACTTTTGATTTATTATTTTAGATTTTCAAATCTAATACGGAAATGCGTCAAGATTCCACTTCACAATCACAAATCAAAATTTACATCAACAAATCATTACAAACTCTTTATAGAGGATATTATATGTAAACAACTGGTTATAAATAAGGTATTTACGATATACATATCGAAAACAGCCTTATATGCAACTCTTGATGGTGCTAGGTATATAGATAAATTGAATCTTTTTGGCATAATACAACATAACTAACTGAGTTTTAGTCTATTAACAATTATAAAATGCCCGTGTATATTTATAGATATTAATTGTCAAACCAAAAGTTTTGTCTTTGCATATTTAAATATTAAACTTTAAATATTGCTATATTGGCATGTATTCACGTTTTTAAATTGTATATCCGAAGCATTGTTTGTTCTGATTTTCAAATCTAAATGCAGAAAATCAAATCTTAAAGAAAGTGAATGTCGAATCACGGCAAGCGTATTTTTCGAAAATTCTTCATTTCTCGCGTATTCTGGACAACGGGAGGAATTTCTGGAAATACGCGAGTTTTGAGGGCTTACAAATCATCAGAAACCCCTGATATATGGGCATTTGAGCCTAAAAAAAGCACTCGCGAAAAGTGCCATTTTAGGAAATTCTAGAAGAAAAAAGAGGGGATTTTTAGTGCAAAATGTAAAAAATCAGTTCCTTCATTAACTCTCCAGGACCCGTATTTGGGTTGTCCAAGCCCTTACTTTTGGCATCTATTTCACGTATCTTGGAAATTATCTGCATCACTTTCATTCCAGAATAATTTCGCATACCCGTCATGTAGTCCTTGGCAGCCCACGGATTTCTCAATTCGAGCCATTCTGCAACCGCTTCCTGACTCTTCGGATTTGGCGAATAATATGCGATCATCAGATTTTGGAAGTAATTAAAGAGCAACGGGAGAAAAGAGTAGATACTACCAGCCTTCGGATTTTCGTCAAAATATTTGATGATCTGATTTGCCTTGAACACATTGCGGTTGACGATAGCATCACGAAGTTCGAAACCGTTGAACTCCTTGCTCACTCCTATCTGATCCTCCACCACCTGGGGCGTCACTCTCCTATCCTGCTCTGGCAGCGACAGCACCACCTTATCCAGTTCACTCGTCAGACGACTCAAGTCTGCTCCGATGTTATCGGCAATCATCTGTGTGGACTTCGTATCGATGCTCACCTGTCGCGAAGAGAGATAGTTCTCGATGAACGCAGGCAGATCCCTGTCGCGCAGTTTTTTGCTCTCAAAAAGTACGCCAGCCGACTGGATACTTCTCACATATTCCTTCTTCCGTCCGTCGATTGTACCATTCTTGTGGCACATCACCAGCACCGTAGAAGGCATCGGCTGCTTGAAATAACGCTCCAAAGGCTCCGTGTTCTTCACATTTTGCGCCTCTTTGACGATAATTACCTGTCGTTCTGCCATCATCGGATAACGGCGGGCAGCATCAGCAATCTGCGAGGCATTCACATCAGAGCCGAAAAGGATGGTCTGATTGAAATCACGCTCCTCCGGCCGTAGCGCATGCTCGGCGATATAGTCGGCTATACGGTCGATATAGTAGGGCTCATCACCCATCAGATAGTAGACGGGAACATATTTTCCCGCCTTCAAATCGGCCATAATCGAGTCGAAACTGACATTTTTTGCCTCAGCCATTGCGTTATTTCGATTATTATTTGTACTTTTGCGGGGACAAAGTTACAAAAATGTTTCGATTAAACCTACCTCCATACCCAATAAAAATACAAGAGAAGGGTGAAAAACGTCAGATTTTCGATTTCCTGCGTCGAAAATGGGTGGCGCTGACACCTGAGGAATGGGTGCGCCAACATTTCACCCACTATCTTACTGAGCACAAGGGTTACCCGAAGACACTACTCGCCAACGAGGTAGAACTACGCATCGGCGAGAAACATCTCCGCTGCGACACCTTATTATATAATAAAGAACTGCGACCTAGGATGATCATCGAATATAAAGCCCCAACCATACAAATACAGCAGAAGACCTTCGACCAGATTTCGGTCTACAATCTTCTGCTGAAAGTGGATTACCTCGTAGTCAGCAACGGCCTACAACACTATTGTTGCAAGATGGATTATGAAGGCCATTCTTACCAATTCCTGGAGGATATCCCGGACTATGAAAGTATCTGACAAAATCACTCCATATCGTCAGCGTCAGTTACCTTCTTTGAGGCAGCCGTCTTACGGATAGAGCGCTTACGGGGTTTCTTCTCCTCACCTGTCACCTTATCGATCTTCACACCTGCCAGTTCCGGATCGATCATGATACGACCGCAGTATTCGCAGACGATAATCTTCTTGTGCATCTTGATGTCGAGTTGACGCTGGGGCGGGATCTTGTTGAAGCAACCACCACAGGCATCACGCTGCACATAGACGATACCCAGACCGTTGCGGGCATTCTTGCGGATGCGCTTGAACGAGGTGAGCAGACGGTTCTCGATCTTCGACTCCAGGTCCTTCACCTTTTCTTTCAGTTTATCTTCCTCAGCACGAGTCTCGGTGACAATCTCCTCCAACTCGCCTTTCTTCACCTCCAGGTCACTCTGGCGCTCTTGAATCAGAGCCTCACTATTTGCCAGTTCCTCCTGTTTCTCAGCGATACGGTTGTTAGCCTCGCGGATCTTTTTGTTGCAGAGATCGATTTCCAAAGTCTGGAACTCAATTTCCTTGCTCAGCATATCGTACTCGCGATTGTTCTTCACCTCGTTCAACTGCTCCTTATAGCGCTCCACGCTGGCCTTGGCTTCATTAATCTCACCATTCTTCAACGTGATGGCGCGCTGGAATTCACCAATCTCATTTTTAATCTTTTCCACACGAGTGGTCAGACCTTCGATCTCGTCTTCCAGGTCCTGTACTTCCAGAGGCAACTCACCCCTCAACGCACGTTTCTCATCAATCGACGAGAGGGCGGTCTGAAGTTGATAAAGAGTCTTCAGTTTCTCTTCTACTGACAAATCTGTCGGATCTTTTTTTGCCATAATTCTTTACGTTTTTAAGAAATTTCGTTATATCGTTATTGCGTTCTATCGTTATAAATATAAAATCGGGTTTGTGCAGGTCTCTGCCGTCTCTGTCTTCACGCCAGGACAATTCTGACGGATAATCTCCTCGAAGATTTCTGCCGTATACTGCTCGCTCTGATAGTGCCCGATCACACAGATCTGTATCTGCTGCTCATAGCCGAAATACTGATGATAGTGCATCTCACCAGTAATAAACGCGTCGGCACCTGCTTTCAGAGCCTCGTCGAGCAGGAAGTCTCCTGCCCCACCACAGAGCGCCACTTTTCTAATGGGTCGCCGCAGCAGTTCGTTACACATGGCACATTCTACCCCGAAGATCTTCTTCACAGCGAAGACAAAGTCATCAGAAGCCATTGCTTCCGGCAGTTCACCAATGACACCACTCCCCGCCTCTATCCCATCGACAGTCTTGCTGGCAAAGAAACCAGCATTCTGAAGCCCCAGTTTCTGGGCAATGCGATAGTTCACGCCCCCTTGGGCATTGTCCATATTCGTATGCATCGAAATGACACAAATACCCTCACGGATAGCCTTCATCACCGTCCGCTGTACGTCCGTCAGGTCGCTGATGGTCTTCAGCCCCCGGAACAACAACGGATGATGGCTGACAATCAGGTTGCAGCCCTTCCGTATGGCTTCGTCGACGATTTTCTCCGTGACGTCCAGACACAATAATGCCCCTGAAACCTCCGTCTCTGTCAGTCCAACTTGCAGGCCAGCATTATCCCAACTTTCCTGCAAGGGCAGAGGCGCGAAACGTTCAAGGGCGCTCAGCACTTCTTTTATTTTCACGCTGCAAAGGTACGAAGAAAAAGTGAAATAGCCTGTATTTTTAAGAAAGAAATTAAAATAATTAGAATAATTTAATCCCCAAAGAGCATTTTTACCAGTCCGAAAGGTTGGCAGAGGCCTCGATTCTGTTCTCCATCTCATCGTCGAGTGCCGGGAAGAAATCTATGCCTGTCAGAGCCTCAACCTCATCGACAGTACGTACAGCCTCTGTCTTCAGTTGTTTCACCCCCTCATTGCGGTAGACGAAACCGATGGCCTTGGGACGCCCCTGACGGCAGAGCACCACCTTGAAGAAGGCATCCGGCACCCACACCTTGTTCCGGCCGATGGTCTTCTGCTGGGGCTCACGGCTGCTACCTACCTTATAGCGCCCACCTTTAGACGAATACAACGGGCCACAGACAATATCTACAGCCCCATACTCCCGAGCCCAGTCGCGACACTGGATCTCCAGGTCATTCCACTCATACTTGTTCAGACCGTGATTCTGCGGACAGATATTCGTAAAAAGGAACGACTGCGTCATTGCCTCCTTATCCCATTTATTATCGCCAGCCGGACACATGTGACCTCGGTCATAGCGCGAGTTAAAGTAGTCGTTGTTCGTCGCACGGGGAGCCTTCACGCTCTCATCTTCAGAAAACACCTCCTCCCTGCGCTGGAAAGAGCCGTAGGTGTGCGATTTCGTCAGATGCCACGCGACCCAGTTCGGGTTCTTCGTCTCGCTGTTGTACGACACCGTATAGCCCTTGCGCTTCAGAATCTGCTCAGGTCGGTCCTTCAGCGGTGCCGGCATCTCATACATCACGACGGTCTTAGCCGTCTGGCTCATAGTGGCGCCAGCCGTCTGAGCCTCTGCCCTCCCGGCATTCTGAGCGTCGTACAGGCCCGTTGCATTCTCGCCATTTGTTCCAACGGCCTGTATGCCTTTGTTTCCTTTACACGCCAGCATCATCGCCGACAACACCACCAAGAGCCATATATTGCTTTTCTTAATCATCATCGTTATGCTTATCATTTCATTTTTCCGAACTTATCAAAGAGCAGCCTGTCTAACATGAAGATCGTAATGCCCAGCGTGAGGACGGAGGCCGAGATGCAGCCAATCACCATATAGAGCATCAGCACAAAGGCGTTAAGAGGCGAAAAGCCTCCCAGCAGCAGTCCCACAAGCAGCAACGGCATAGAAGTGAGGGCCAAGACCTTGAGGTTTGCAAAAGTTGGCTGAACGACAGCCAGCAGGGCGCGACGCATGAACGGCTGGAGCGCTTTCAGATGGGGCACGCCATTACCGCGCAGGAACTCATACTGCTGCTCGTCGGCCTTGAGGGCAGAAAGATAAGTACTAAGCCCGCGGATGAGCATCGAGGTAGAGTGCCCCATCAGCAGAGCCATCACGGGCACGAACCATCTGACGTCAAAGATCCTGACTGGCAACACGAACAGCAGCCACAGTCCCACGACGAAGACGCTCACATACAGTCCACAAGCCACCACAGGCATCAGATTTCTACCCTGACCGCCACAACGCTTCTGAACCAGCCACGATGCCCCGACAGCCACCGCCATCAGCCACAGATTCGACACCCAGGCGTTGCCGGCCTTAAAAAGTCCCCACACCACCAGGCAGAGCACCACCAACTGTACGGCCATCCGTCCGAAGACGAAGCAGAACCTCGCCAGTTTCTTACGTTCCAGCCAATACAGAGCCCCTGCGGGAATCAGCAGGAGCAGAAAGACCAGAAGAGTATGCAATAGAAGTCTTGAATCCATCGGCTTATCTGTTTATTTGTATCACTTGATCAGCATAGTCCACCACCTGAGGCTTGCGGCTTGTCACGAGAACCGTCTTCCCCTCTTTTGCCTGCTGACGAAGAAGATCCAGCATGCGCATCGTCAGTTCTGGAGTGAGACAAGCCGTTGGCTCGTCGGCAATCACGATGGGCTTGTCAGCAGCCTCCTTCAGCGTCTTTTCTGCCAGCAGTACGATCTCTTCCGCATTCAATGGTGCCGACACCACTTCCGCGTTGGCAGCAGGCAGCATGGCATTCCAGACGGCATACTCATCCGGCTCAGGCTCTTCCACCTCCGGCTCTCTCAACTGATGAGCCAGCGACTGGATCTGCTGAGGCAGATAGACCATCATCTGACGGAAGGCGTGTGAAGAATGGATGGTGAGCAACTCGCCGTCGACACTCACAAAGCCCTCGCTGACAGGCAGAAAGCCCATGAGCGTGCGCAGCAGCGTAGTCTTCCCAGAGCCCTCAGGACCCGTGACGCACGTCATCTCGCCGTCTCTGGCTATAAAGGAAAGACGTGTGGCCAATATCTGCTCGCCAACCCTGACGGTGGCATCCTTAAATTCTAACATCCTTAATAATTTCTGCAAAATTACGAAATAATTATGAATTATGAATTATGAATTATGAATTATTTTGTACCTTTGCAGCAAATTTTTGATATTGGACACTAAAACAGACACTCGCAAATGGCGGTTACCCGCCGAATGGGAACCGCAATGGGGCGTGCACCTCACATGGCCGCACGCCGCTACCGACTGGGCTCCGATGCTCGACGAGATTACCGCCACCTACGAGGCGTTTGCCCGTGAGATTGCCAAGCGAGAGCATCTGCTGGTGGTCATTCCGAAGGACGAGGCCCCCTCGACACGCCTCTCACCTCTCACCACTCGCCTCTCACCTCTCACCTCTCACCTCTTACCTCTACGCTCCAACGACACCTGGGCCCGCGACCACGGTTTCATCACCCTCAGCGACGACGAGGGGCACCTCCGCCTGCTCGACTTCCGCTTCAACGGCTGGGGCGAGAAATTTCCTGCCGACCTCGACAATGCCATCAACCGCCACCTCTACGACGAGGGGCTGATTGAGGGCGAATACGTGGACTGTCTCGACTTTGTGCTTGAGGGCGGAAGTATCGAAAGCGACGGCAAGGGGACTGTCTTCACCACCACGGGCTGTCTGCTGGCGCCTCATCGCAACCAGCCCATGACGAAAGAACAAATCGAAGAGCGCCTGAAACGGGAACTGCACGCCAAGCGCATTCTCTGGATCGATCACGGCAACCTGACTGGCGACGATACCGACGGACACATCGACACCTTGGTGCGGGTCTGTCCCGACGACACCTTATTATATGTAGGTTGCGACGACCCCAAGGACGAGCAGTACGAAGACCTGCGGCTGATGGAGGAACAACTGAAGACCTTCCGCACCCTCGACGGCAAGCCCTATCGCCTGGAGAAACTCCCCATGCCCCGCCCTATCTACGAGGACGGAGACCGGCTCCCCGCCACATACGCCAACTTCCTCGTCATCAACGGCGCTGTGCTCTGTCCCACTTACGCCCAGCCCGACCTCGACACCGAGGCCCTGCGCATCATCGGCGAGGCTTTCCCCGGCAGAGAGATCGTAGGCATCGACTGCCGGAGCGTCATCAAGCAACACGGCAGCCTGCATTGCTGCACCATGCAAATCCCCGAAAAAATGATAATAAAGACATCATGAAAGAACTGAAGATCGGATTCCTGCAACAGCACAACACCGCCGACACGAAGGACAACATCCTGAGGCTGGCGGAAGGCATCAGCGACCTCGCCAAGCGGGGCGCACAACTCATCGTGCTCCAGGAACTGCACAACTCGCTCTACTTCTGCCAGACGGAAAGCGTCGACAACTTCGACCTCGCAGAGCCCATCCCCGGCCCCTCGACGAAACTCTTCAGCGAACTGGCCAAGCAGTTCGGCGTGGTCATCGTCACCTCGCTGTTTGAGAAGCGTGCCCCAGGCTTGTATCACAACACCGCCGTGGTGCTGGAGAAAGACGGTTCCATCGCCGGCACCTACCGCAAGATGCACATCCCCGACGACCCCGCCTACTACGAGAAGTTCTACTTCACGCCTGGCGACCTGGGCTTCCATCCCATCGACACCTCCGTAGGCCGTCTCGGCGTAATGGTGTGCTGGGACCAGTGGTATCCCGAGGCAGCCCGTCTGATGGCCCTGCAGGGTGCCGAACTGCTCATCTACCCCACCGCCATCGGCTACGAGTCGAGCGACACGCCAGAGGAGCAGCAGCGCCAGCGACGCGCCTGGCAGACCGTCCAGCGCGGACATGCCGTCGCCAACGGACTGCCCGTCGTCACCGTCAACCGCGTAGGATATGAGCCCGATCCCTCCGCCCAGACAAACGGCATCCAGTTCTGGGGCACCTCGTTCGTCGCAGGCCCCCAAGGCGAGATCATCTACGAGGCATCCACCGACGAAGAGGAGAGCATCATCGTCAGCCTCGACCTGTCGCACTCCGAGCAGGTGCGCCGCTGGTGGCCCTTCCTCCGCGACCGCCGCATCGATGCCTACGATGGCGTCCTCCGAAGGTTTATTGACTAATAGAGTTTAGTTTACAGTTGACGGTTTACAGTTTACAGATGATTACTTCTATAGGCAATTGTCTGGGCGTGCAAGGAAATCAACTGTAAACTGTAAACCGTAAACTGTAAACAGAACATTAAACTGTAAACAATAATAATACATGAGCAACCAATTAAGATTCCAAGTCGTAGAGGAGGCCTTCAAGAAGAAAGCCGTAGAAGTGCCAACACCTTCCGAGCGCCCCTCCGAATACTTCGGCAAGTACGTGTTCAACCGCGAGAAGATGCGTAAGTACCTGCCAGCAGACGTGTATAACAAACTCATCGATGTCATCGACAACGGGGCCCGCCTCGACCGCAGCATCGCCGATGCCGTGGCCGACGGCATGAAGCACTGGGCACAGGAGATGGGCGCCACCCACTACACCCACTGGTTCCAGCCCCTCACCGAGGGTACTGCCGAGAAGCACGACGCCTTCGTCGAGCACGACGGCAAGGGCGGCATGATGGAGACCTTCAGCGGCAAACTGCTCGTGCAGCAGGAGCCCGACGCCTCCTCGTTCCCCAACGGCGGCATCCGCAACACCTTCGAGGCCCGCGGCTACAGCGCCTGGGACCCCACCTCGCCCGTCTTCATCATCGACGACACCCTCTGCATCCCCACCATCTTCATCGCCTATACCGGCGAGGCCCTCGACTACAAGGCGCCGCTGCTCCGCTCGCTCCACGCCGTCACAAAGGCTGCCAAAGAGGTCTGCGGATTCTTCTACGACGACGTGCGCAAGGTGCAGGTGAACCTCGGCTGGGAGCAGGAGTACTTCCTCGTCGACGAAGGGCTCTACTCCGCCCGCCCCGACCTGTTGATGACGGGTCGCACGCTGATGGGCCACGAGAGCGCGAAGAACCAGCAGATGGACGACCACTACTTCGGCACCATCCCCGACCGCGTGCAGGCCTTCATGAAAGACCTCGAGATCCACGCCCTCGAACTCGCCATCCCCTGCAAGACGCGCCACAACGAGGTGGCCCCCAACCAGTTCGAACTCGCCCCGATCTTCGAAGAGTGCAACCTCGCCGTCGACCATAACATGCTGCTCATGTCGCTCATGAAGCGCGTGGCCCGCAATCACGGCTTCCGCGTATTGCTCCACGAGAAGCCCTTCGACGGCATCAACGGCTCGGGCAAGCACAACAACTGGAGCCTCACCGCCGAAAGGGATGGAGGCAAGGGCACCCTGCTCCACGCCCCAGGCAAGGCCGACGCCACAAGCCCTGAGCGCACGGCCAACGAGACGCTGCGCTTCGTCACCTTCATCGTCGAGACACTCATGGCCGTCTATCGCCACAACGGACTGCTGAAAGCCTCCATCATGTCGGCCACCAACGCCCACCGCCTGGGCGGCAACGAGGCCCCGCCAGCCATCATCAGTTCGTTCCTCGGCAAGCAACTCACCGAACTCCTCGACTACCTGGAGAGTGAAGAGTTAAGAGTTAAGAGTGAAGAATCTCCTGCCGGAGTTCCTGCTGCCGACGATGGTAAGGCGGAAGCAAATTCTTCACTCTTCACTCTTCACTCTTCACTCATGAAGAAACTGGACATCCCGCAGATTCCCGACCTCATCATCGACAATACCGACCGCAACCGCACGTCGCCCTTCGCCTTCACCGGCAACCGCTTCGAGTTCCGTGCCCCGGGCTCGTCGGCCAACTGCGCCTCGGCCATGATCGCCCTCAACTCCGCGATGGCCGAAGCCCTGCAGGACTTCAAGAAGCGCGTCGACCAGAAGATTGCCGAATACTCAGGCCACTCCGAGTTCGCCGAAGGCTCGGGCCACACCGCCAAGTTCCACGCCATCCTCGACGTGCTGCGCGACGACATCAAGACCTGCAAGCCCATCCGCTTCGACGGCAACGGCTACTCGGAGGAATGGGTGAAGGAGGCAGCCCGCCGCGGACTCGACGTGGAGAAGTCGTGCCCCAAGATCTTCGAGCACTACCTCGACGACGCCAGCATCCGCATGTTCGAGGCCACGAAGGTGATGAACCGCAAGGAACTCGAGGCGCGCAACGAGGTGAAATGGGAGACCTACGTAAAGACCGTTCAGATCGAGGCCCGCGTCATGGGCGACATGTCGATGAACCACATCATCCCCGTCTCGACCCACTACCAGTCGCAACTCATCAAGAACGTGCAGGGCATGAAAGACGTCTTCCCCGCCGACGAGGCCCAGCGCCTCTCGCGCCGCAACCTGAAACTCATCCAGGAGATAGCCGAGCGCACGGAGCGCATCGAGCAACTCGTCGAGGAACTCACCGAGGCCCGCCGCGTGGCCAACCGCATCGCCGACATCCACGAGCGCGCCATCGCCTACCACGACACCGTCTGCCCGAAGATGGAGGCCATCCGCCACGAGACCGACTGCCTCGAAATGATTGTCGAAGACGGCCTCTGGTCGCTGCCCAAGTACCGCGAACTGCTCTTTATCCGCTAAGAAATATGTTCGACGTGATTGATGCCACCGGGGCGGGCGACAAGAGAGACCCCCGTATGCGCAACGTGGAGGCAGAGATGATCCGGAGTCACGAACTATGCCTGAAAATCTCGGCCCGGAAGCCCACAGACCCCGATTACAAGAGCCTGCTGGAAGAACTGTTCCAATGCGAGATAGACGACAGCGTCGCCATCGTCTCACCCTTCTATTGTGACTGCGGATGCCGGATGACGATCGGGAAGAACATCACGATCAACAAAGGCGCAACCATACTCTCGCCCGGGCGGGTGGTGATAGAAGACAACGTCCTGATCGGCCCCGAGGTCAAGATTGCGACGGTCGACCACGACCTGTACGACAGGCACAACCTGTTCCATTTCGGGCAGGTGACCATCAGAGAGAATGCATGGATCTGCATCGGTGCCGTCATCTGTCCGGGCGTCACCATCGGCAGGAATGCCGTCGTTGCCGCCGGAGCCGTGGTCACGAAGGATGTGCCAGACAATGTGGTGGTCGGCGGCAACCCCGCCCGCATCATCAAGAAGATCGTGCCGCAAGAATGACGCAGAGGACACTTTTCGCATACTTTTTCAGTCATACGCACAGGACTCCCATACGCACAGGACTCCGGCCCCCTTGTGCGCACTAATGGGTAGCGGATTGCTATCTCCGAGTTAGCAAAATCGGGGGCGCGTTTATAACGATGCCTTCCACGGTTCGTGCTGATGCCTTGTACGACTCATAGTAGGCATTACTATCAGGGGTAAAGCCCTATCAGCACGAGGCATGGAAGGCATTAGCACGAATGTCGAGCCCTACTGAAAACATAAAGAGGGGGCAGATGGGGCAGTAAATTCTTAGGAACATGCGAAATAAATCCCTAAATCCCCAATTGTTTCTTTTAGGGATTTAGGGATTTATTTTTAGGCTTTATAGGAAATCAGTGCCCCATCTGCCCCCCCGGAGCGGTTCAGAAGGGTCTGAGTAGTCGCTGGGACAAGTACTTGGGTATGACGGCTGCTATGACTCAGGTACCCCCCACGGCTACGGCGGCTACGGAAGTCACTCGGCTTTCGTTTCTTTTCGTTCGGTTTGTGAAATAAAACACCTAATCATATGGAAGTTATTGATTTTTTCCCTATCTCTGGATCTTTGAAGACCATATATTCGAATTTGAACCATTTGAAGAAGATGGTTCTGTGCTGATGGCAGCTGAGTCCTCTTGCGGGCGGACTGCTCTATTATGTGGCGCACTCGTTCCTGCTGGCAGGCTCGATCTTCGGACTCGACCAGTCACACAATGGGGACTGTCCCTGTTGTGAGATTTTTATAAAAATATATCGAAAATAATTGGCAAAATGTTTGATGGTTTCAGATAAATTTTGTAACTTTATAGCGTGAATGAAGGGGATGACAGAGCGCATAAAGTAATCTCTTCTCCCCCTAAGTTAGGGGGAGTTAGAGGGGGTCTGAAGAGGCGATAGACATGAAGAAATAGAGCGCGGAAAGAGCGCTCGTTCAGACCACCCCGCCCTGTCGGGCTCCCCTCCTAACTCAGGAGGGGAAGAAGATACTCAAAGGGCAGAATAGTCGAAACATATAAGCGGGAGGTGGCGGCCCGGTGTAGTTCGCCACAAGAGTCTAATATTATGAAAAACATTTAAAGTTATGAGTCAGAAATTTAAAAAGATCCAGAACTCTAACGATGAGTCTACCGCCTATGGCAAGTGGTTCGCAACGGCGGTGTATGACCAGAAGTTCGTCACCACTAAACAGTTGGCTGACTTCATCCAGAAGCAGGCCTCGGTGAAGCGAAGCGACATCATGGCCGTGCTCGATGAACTGGGTGATGCCATGAAGCACTACTTCGAACTGGGCCAGAAGGTGAAACTCGACGGCATCGGCATCTTCAAGGTGGGCTTCTCAAGCATCGGAACGACCGAGAAGGAGGACTGCGGCGCAGCCACCATCACCACGCGAAGGGTGCTCTTCCAGCCTGAGACGGAGCGCATCGTGGTAGGCCAGACGGTGAACAAGCAGGGCAAGATCACCCAGAAGTACGTCGTGGCCAAGGCGCTGGTGAAGGACGTGGTCTTCGAGGAGACCTATGATCCGGCTTACGAGCCCGAGCCCGAACCCGGACCCGGCAACGACGACGGGAATGGGTAACCTCTTCCCCTCCTGACAGGAGGGGTGCCCGGAGGGCGGGGTGGTCTGAACAAGCGCTCCGTCCGCCTCGGGACTCTCCTCCTAAACAGGGGGAGATGGAGAGGGTCTCATTGGTGCTCGTTCAGACCACCCCTGGCCCCTCCTAACTTAGGAGGGGAAAAAATACCTTCGAGCCGTCGTTCTTGCGTCCCTTCGGTAGCAAGCGTCTCATTAGCGCTCGTTCAGACCACCCCTAACCCCTCCTAACTTAGGAGGGGAAAAAAATACCTTCGAGCCATTGTTCAGACCACCCCTGGCCCCTCCTAACTTAGGAGGGGAAACCAAGCGCAGACACAGCAAGCCCGCCCCTGAAAAAGGAGCGGGCTTTTGTGATGGCCAACCACGACCCTGCCCCACCCTACTTCCAAAATCTGCAAAAATACTTTAAAAATCTTCAAAATCAGATTTCCCTGACATCTTTTGCATGGATGTTTTGGGGGATTTGTTTATCTTTGCAAATACTAAGCTAAAAATATGAAAGAACCTGAGAAGCAAATACAATCGCCCGAGCAGATTGCCGACCATCTGCGCGTGACCTACGTCCCCACTTATCTATTGGCAGCAGCAGCAGCGTTGCTACTGGCAGCATTCATCGTATGGGGCTTTTTGGGTAATGTGAGCGACAAGGCCTATTATTCGGGAGTGGTCTTTCCCGTGCAGGGAACCACCGACATCACGCTGCCCAACAAGGGTATTGTGCGTACGATGCTGGTACATAATGGCGACAGCGTGCGTCAGGGTCAGACAGTGGCGATGGTATCCATCGGCGACAGCCATAGTTTCCTGACGAGCACGGTGAATGGACTTGTCATCAGCACGAAGACAGACAATGAGCCATTTGAGGCCTTCGATCCTATTGTCAGCGTGGTTGACGGTAATGCATCCGACGGACAGTCGCAGCACACCCAACTCATCGCCTATGCCGACAATGAGGCCCAGCGTGACCTGCTCATAAGCATGGAGGCCCAGGTATGGCCCGCCGACGAGAAGCGCGACGAGATAGGCTATGTGCGAGGCCGCATAAGTCAGGTTGTGCGCTATCCTGCCGATGCCGACGATGTGCGCCAGACATTGAAGTCGAACATCTTGGCCAAGCGATTGCTGGAACAGGGCGATGTGGTCTACGAGGTGCGCATCGACTTGCTACGCTCACCTGAGGACTCCACGCAATACGACTGGTCGTTTGGCGAGCCAGAAAATGTGAGCATGGGCATCGGCACCTACTGTTCAGTGCTCACCGAGACCCACCGACGCAGCATGTTCCAGTATCTGTTCGAGTCGTCGCGTACACGTTTCCGTAACCTAAAGCAAAAGTTTGAATGATGGCAGAGAAGACGCGCAACCGAAAAGCCGCGTTGTCGATGGTATCGGCATTACGCTATTTCCTAAAGGGCAATATGCTTTTTGCCTTCAATGGTATTATTGTCCTTGCCATTAATTCCATAGTCAACATATTTCCGTCACTGTTTCAGCAGGTTTATACCGACAACATCATCACACAGAAGAACCCGGAATGGTTTACCCCCCTGATAGTGCTGTATATCCTGCTGTTCGTGCTTGAACTGGTGGTCTGGATAGGGTTCTCTATTTTACGCCGGAAGAGTCAGGCAAGAGTCAACATCACCACTTCGTCGAATTTCCTGTGGACAGTATTTAGACTACCGATGACGCTGCTCACCCAATTTTCACCAGGTGAACTGGCGGCACGCTACACCACCATCGCAAAGACCTCCAGGCTGATAGACTACTCCCTGGCGGCCGTAAGCTTGCTCATTCTGCCCATTCTCTGCTGTTATTTTGTCATGCTTTTCAACTGGAAACTGGGATTGCTGGAAATATTCTCCATCCTGTTGCTCGTTTACGTGATGCGCAGCACTGCCAACAAGCAGAAGGAACTCGCCATGAACCTGGAAGTGACGGAGACGCGGCTACAAAACGTCACCATGACGGGAATGGGTAATCTGGACACCATCAAGGCCTTGGGCGGTGAGCGACACTTCTATGCACAATGGGAGAAAACCTATGCACAGTCTATGAATGCCCGCGTGAACACCTTCACCAATAATATTTATTTGAGCGCCCTGCCGGAGTTTATATTGGAGGTTACCAATGGTGTCATACTATGTATGGGCACCTGGTTCATCCTGCAAGGTGAGATGACACCTGGCATGATACTGGCCTCACAAGGACTTATCAACGAGTCCATCAATCCCATCATCAGGACTATTGCCAGCGTACAGACCGCTTTGAGAATCAACTCGTCTATCCAGCGCATCAAGGAGGTGACCGACTGTAAGCCGGAATGCGCTGAACTGCGTTTGCCGACCGATGACGAACTGCCAGATGTGGCCAAACTGGCAGGTGAGATAGAACTGCGCGACGTCACCTTCGGCTACGACCGTAACCTGCCGCCCATCATCAGTCACTTCTCGCTGAAAATCAAGGCTGGCGAGCGCATCGCTCTGGTAGGCCCCTCGGGTTGCGGCAAGAGCACCATCCTGAGCCTCGTGTCGGGGCTGTATGAGCCATGGGAGGGTGAAGTGCTGTTCGACGGCAAGCCCCGTAAGGCCATCGACCGTATGACATTCGTCAACTCTGTTTCGGTGGTCAATCAGGACGTAACCCTCTTTGAAGGCACTATTGCAGACAATGTCAAGATGTGGGACGATTCGATAGAAGACTTCGCTATGGTGCTGGCCTGCAACGATGCGCAGATACACCATGAGATCATGGAACGTCCTGGAGCCTATCGGGGAGTCGTTGCTGAGCGTGGCAAGAACTTCAGCGGCGGCCAGCGACAGCGCATCGAGATAGCCACCGCACTGGCCAAGGAGCCTACCGTGCTGCTCATGGACGAGGGCACCTCGGCACTGGATCCTGAGACGGAAGCCAAGGTGATGGGACATCTTTATGACATGGGCATAACAACCATCATGATTGCCCATCGCCTCGAGACCATTGCCAAGTGCGAGCAGATCTATGTTGTAGAACACGGCCACATCACCCAGCACGGCACGCACGACGAGCTGAGTCAGATGGACGGTCTTTACAGCAACCTGTTAAAATACGCGTGACACGATGAGAACGAATCTATTCCACCAGCAGTTAGCCCACCGCATGGATGGTGACCGCAAGGCGATGAGCCAGACACGGGACATTCTGCGATCCATAATAGACCGGAAGCTATGGAAGCAGATGCAGTCGGCTGTAGATTTGCCATCGGACATCGAGAAGATAGAGACGTTGTTAGACAGCTATAACGTTTTCTTCCGCTACATTACGCTGACCGACCGTTGGTGGTCGCGCTGTACGGGCCACATGATGGGATTTATGGCCGACGACGACACGCCCGTCATACTTGTTCCCGGCTTTACAGATTATACGTTCACTCATCCGAAGACAGGTAAACTTATGATGGCCAGCAAAAGTGCAGACCTGCTGAAGAGGGTGGCACTGATTACCTGTCAGCCTCTTACAGACGAGAAACTGACTGCCAGGAAAATAATGCGCTATGCCTTGAGCTGCCTCTGCATGTATGACTGGCTTTACTGCCTGATGGCCTGCGTAAGCGTTGCTCTGCTGACGATGTTTACGCCATACGTGTGCAAGCTGATTTTTTCGGAGGTGATTCCATCGGGTGATGCCAGTCAGCTTGCTCCCATTGCCACACTGCTTTTCAGTGCTGCCGCCGGACTGACGATGGTGCAGATAGCTCGCAACCTGGTGGTGGTACGCATCAAGGACAAGGTGGAATATGCGCTGCAGACGGCTACCATGTCGCGCCTGCTGCTACTGCCTGCCACGTTTGCCAAGACATTTACGCCAGGCGACCTCGCCAACCGTCTGCTGTCGTTGTCGCGCGTCAGTTCAAGTCTTACGGCCGATTTCCTGTCGACCATATTGACTTTTCTGTTTTCAGCAGTCATGTTCATACAGTTCTTCATCTATGGTGGCCCGTTGCTTTTCACTGGCTTGGTTGTTATAATGATACAATTGGCGGCTATCATGCTGGAGTACTACTATGCAAAGATCGTGCAGTTAAGCGTGAATTCCAGCGGCTCACACCTCATAGGCACGCTGTTTTCCTTGTTCTCAGGTATCCAGAAAATCAAGACCAGCGGGGCTGAGTTCCGGGCTTTCTATCAATGGGCAAAGGCTTATGCACCCACAGAGGCGTACAGCAGCCGCCAGCCTTTGGCCAGTTTCTATATCACTGGCGTCAGCTATTGTCTCAAGTTCCTGCCCATGATTGTGACGATGTGGGCAGCTTGGCACTATGGCCTGGCACTCTCCGACTATATCGCCTACTGTGCTGTCTTATCGCTCGTCTGCAAGGCTGTGTCTCAACTGCAAGGCATCACAAAGATGGTGTCACGCCTGCTGCCAGAGACGCGGCTATGCCAGCCTATCATGGCCGCCACACCTGAAGTCAAGGAAGGGCGTCGGGTGGTCAAGCGCATTACTGGTCAGATAGACATACGTGGCTTGAAGTTCCGCTATGCCGACGACATGCCCCTGCTCTTCGACGGACTGAACCTGACCATCAACAGCGGTGACTACGTGGCACTTGTCGGAACCTCGGGCTGCGGCAAGAGTACGCTGATGCGCCTCATGCTCGGACTGGAACACCCCCTTGGTGGTTCCATCTTCTACGACCAGTATGACCTGAGCGACATCAACCTGCGCAGCCTGCGACAGTACTGCATTGGCATCTGCATGCAGGATGGCCAACTCATCGAGGGCACCATCCGCGACAATATCATTTTCAACGACCCGCACCTGACCGACGAGGATGCCTGGGAGGCGGCACGCCTGGCGGCACTCGACGGCGACATCCGTAAGTTCCCGTTAGGTATGGACACGCACATTACAGTCGATGGCAAAGGCGTGTCGGGCGGACAGCGACAGCGAATACTCATTGCCCGTGCACTGGTCAGAAAGCCCAAGGTACTCTTCCTCGACGAGGCCACTTCGGCACTCGACAACATCAGCCAGCACATTGTCGTCGAGAATCTGGCCAAACTGACATGTACGCGTATCGTCATAGCCCCCCGACTGAGCACCATCCGGCAATGCAACCGCATCATTGTGCTGAAGGACGGTCGTGTAGCCGATGACGGTAATTTCAATGAACTCCAGGCACGCGGCTATTTCTCGGATTTTAAAAATACAGAAGGCGATGAAGCATAGAATCGATTTACGCCATTTAATTGGCTTGACATTCCTCAGCCTGTTCCCCTTGAGAAGTATGGGGCAGGTATCGCTGACCCTGGACGAGGTGATACGGCTGGCCCAAGATAGTGCCATCACCGCCTTCCAAAGCCAGGAGGAATATCATAGCCAGCTGGCATCCTATGAGGCTTTCGAGGCATTGCGCAAACCACAACTCTCATTGAACGTAGTGCCTAATTACTCACGCATCGTCAGCGACCCCAGCCGCGACTACGTTTACTTGCGCAACTATGACATTTTCTCCACTTCGGCCCAGTTGAGGCTCAGTCAGAAAGTGCTGCCTTTCGGCGGTGAGGCCTACATTGGCACACAGGCTATCTGGAGTGAGTTCTTCCGTGAAGAAGCCTCAGGATACCCACGCCAGTATGTGGCCAGTCCCGTGATGGCAGGCTATAGTAATACCCTGCTCGGCTACAACCCCTTCCGTTGGGAGAAAAGGGCGGAAGACCAGCGGCAGAAGGCCGCACGTTGCCAACATGAGTACGACCTGCGACGTCTTGCCGAAGAGGCTGCCGTGCGCTACTTCCGTTTGGCCTGTCAGCAACGGGTGGTGCAGATGCGTTTGGAGGAAATGCTTTTGAATGACACGTTGTTGGCCATTGCCCGCGAGAAAAATACCATTGCCATCGTCTCTCTGGCAGAACTACACTCTATAGAGGTGCAGAAGCAGAATGCCGTTGACCTGCTGGAAGTGGCGCGCCAGGATGAGTTGAAGGCAAGGACGGAGCTGGCGTCCCTGCTGCGCATCAAGCATTTACCTGCCGACTTGCCGCTGCTGGGCATACCCGACATGCCACCCTCCACTCACTATACGCCAGAGGAGGTCGTAAAGCTTGCCTTGTCCAACAGTCCGGCATACCAGCACCATTTGACAGAACTTACCGAAGCATACCATCAGGAATACAAGGCGCGCAAGGAGCGGGGCATTAACGTCGGGATTGACATCAATCTGGGAATGCAACAAGTCAATACAACACTCGGCAGTGCCTACAAGAACCAGCAATTGTATGCTTTAGGTGCCGTGCAGCTTACGATACCTCTGATGGATCATGGTGCAGCCAAGAAGCGACATGAGAAAGCTACTGCCTGGGTGAATCGTCAGGAATTGGCATCCCAAGAGGTAGAGCGCCTGTTGGCAGAAGATGCCGCCGTGACCCTGCAGAAGCTGGAATCCAGCAGGAACAGGCTGACCAGCACCCAACAGACCATCAATCTGGCTGAAGAGGCGTACAACGAGACGGCAGTCAACTACGCCAACGGCCTTTGTGACATCAACACCTTCACTCTGGCAGAGTCGCGTTGGGCTACAGCATACACCAACTACCTGGCTGCCTTGGAAGAATTCTGGGTAAACCACTATCATCTGCAAACTCTCATCAATTATGAATAAGTATATTAGTATTTCACTTTTCACCATGTTTGTTTCGCTTCTCGTTGCCTGTCAGTCGAAAAGCGACGTTAAACCTGTTCCACAGCAGGCCGATACGCTGGCTGCGAAATCGGCAGAACCCTCGTCACGTCAGGGTAGTCAGCGTCTTTCAACCGCTAACAAGGGAAAGATAGAGTCGATACGTGAGGTGCCTGTCTATAGCCGTATCTCAGAACAGATCGTCATGTTCGCCATAGAGAATGTCGGACAGGAAGTCAGGAAAGGCCAGGTCGTAGCACGACTCAGCGACGTTGCACTTCGTGAGAAGATTGCCCACAGCCGTGCTAAACTGGAAAGAGCCGATTTTCAATATCAGGCCATTCTGATGGGACAGGGCTATAAGCACGACAACCTGGATGCAGCGCCAGACAAAGTCAAACAGATGGCACGTATCAGCAGCGGATATAACGAAGCGAAGGCAGAGTTGCACGAACTGGAACATGAACTGACCTATTGTACCATTACCGCCCCTATCTCTGGAGCAGTCATCAAGATCCAGAACACCCTCTATGGCATGGCGCAGCCTGGAGAACCCCTCTTCTCTATAGTGGATATAGAACATCTGAAGGTCGGTTTTGACGTGCTCGAAAATGAAGTGCCGAACTATTGGAATGGAGCCATTCTCACCGTCTCTACCGTAGCATTCCCCTCAGAGCAGCATCCCGCTACGATTTCAGCCGTCGGTCCCGTTGACGACAATGGCATGGTACATGTGGAAGCCACGCTACAGCCGCACCCACACTTGGCACCAGGCATGACAGCATTTGTGACTGTACAAAGTATCCCGCCGTCAAATCCGTAACTTACTTTGCAATCAAGTAATCTAATCTGAAGACTACCAAATATTTCCGCACTTTTTTCAAGAAAAAGTTTACGCAAAAGTACACAAAAAGATTGCATCGCCACACTTCGATCTTTAGTCGAAGAACCGTCCATTTTGTGTACTTTTTCGTCGAAAATCGCGTGGTTTCCCTTCAATTATTGCGGTGATTTCCTTCAGAAGTTGCGGTGATTTCCTTCAGAAGTTGCCGTGATTTCCTCCAGAAGTTGCGGTGATTTCTGCAACTTTTCCAGGTGATTTCTGAGGGAAAGTGCCGTGATTTTTGAGGGTTATTCAGGTGATTTCTGAGGGTTATTCAGGTGATTTCTGAGGGGTGTTGTGAGGTTGGGGTGGGCGAGTCTTGATTTTGGGAAATTTTTAGTTTTTTGATTTTTGGAGAAATCTGCAAGATATTGTCTTTCAGGCAGTTGGCGGGATACTTTTAGTTTTTATCTACTTTTCTCGAAAAAAATATTTTTTAGTAGAGGACAAAAAAGGTTTTTTGCGAAAATATGGTAAAAAACTAAAAATGGAGACGTAAGTAGCCGTCTGTCAGGCTGTTACGGCTCTGCAGGCGGCTACCAAAAACTAAAAATAAATTCAAAGTACGGGACTATCGTGAAATCGGCTGTCCGTCATTTGCTCATGGACAGTTGCTGCTGCATATAGTCGGCGATGTCGAATTGCTAAAGGAGCCCAAAGGAGTACTAAATGAGTGATTCATATTCATTGCCTTTTTTCATTTTACTTGACCTTTGGTCGAGCCTGCTTCCGCTCGGCAATAATCAAACAAGTTTGTTATTGCTCTCGCTTATTCGCAGACTTCTTTGGAAGTTTCTTCTGACCCATTTTCTTTCCTCCGCCACTCAGGAAGTTGCAGAATTCCACGAGGCTGCGCTGGAGAACACTGCCAACTTGCAGCTGTTCCTTGTACTGAGCAACCATCGTTGGAGACATGCTGTATTGCTGTCAATTTGTGCCGTTTAGTATGGCACAATTGAATTATTGCTAATTTGTGCCAATTCGGTTGGCACAATATCAGAGGCATGAGGAGCGACTCGTTATGGACGGCTTTCATAGCCCGCTTCTTATGAAACGAGATAATATCATAGATATTCTCGAATTCCGTCCTGTATACCAATTGGTTTTCACGGACAGGAACTAATGTATCTTGTATCTCTTTTGCCATTTCTTTACTACTTTTTCTTCTTTTTCTTTACGACAATTTTTACGCTCCATGCGTCATTATAATCCCACTCAACGGAGGTTGCCCCTGCATTGAAGCTCTCTGCCTGTTGTATCAGGCTCTCTACAGTTTCATGTACATCCATATATTTTGTTTTACTTATCTTTCATCTCCGAACCATCTACGAGCCATCTACGAGGGTATAAGCCAATTGATGGGTTGACCTTCGGTCGAGTCTGCTCACGCTCGGCATAGTTCAAACAAGCTTGACTCTGCTCTCGCTTACTCGCAGACTTCATGGTTCAGGGTTCATGATTCAGGGTTCATGTTTCGCTACGCCCTCCTTCGACAGGCTCAGGATAAATTAGCCTTCTGGTTTCTTGAGTAGGACTATCCTATGGCCGGCACTCGTGTTGCCCTCTCGAATCAGAACGCCCTTCTTCTGCATGTCTGCAAGGTCGCGTTCTATAGTCCTCTTAACTACCGACAAAACTACCGACATTTGTTGGGCAGAAATAAAGGAATCCTTTTTGATCAATTCACAAATTTTTTGTTGTCGTTCAGTGAGTTGCACTACCGACATACTACCGACATCACTACCGACATCACTGGTGACATCACTGGTGACATTACTAGTGACATTACCGCCATCTTTTCCGCCATCTTTTCCGACATCACGGACATTCAACATCTTCATAAACTGGGTTCGTTCTATCGTCACCTGCACGCCGCCGCAGAAGTTCTCCACTTTGGGCATGGGAATGCCGGCAGGCTCAAAGCCCTCACGATTTTTCTTATAGCCACGCCCCCAGGTATCGATGAAGCCTGCCTTGAAGAAGGCGTTGGCGATGTTCAGGTTGCGAGGACGGGAGGCGTTGTCAACACCGAAGTACATGACGGCACCCTGTGCATTTGCGAAGCCGCAAATCCACTTCAGGTATTCGTCATGCCAGCTGCTCTTGTATTCAACATTCTGGCTCTCGCGTGATTTTATCTTTGTCATATATCTTTTTCCATCTTTCTTCGAACATCCATTCTCAAACATTTTGGGCACAATTCAGGCTGGAAAAACCTATTGAATGCCCTTTTATGCGGACAAAAATAATGAAAAAAGTTCCATATATAAGGAACGGGCGCGAGAAAAATGGTTAAATGAGGACAAAATATATAATTTTTGCGCCCAAAGCGGAACTAAAACGCATCAAAAGACTCTTAGAATCGCAGATAAAGTCATTTTGGATGCAGTTCAACTCGTCTCCAACATTTTGTTTGAAGGAAACGTAGAAAAGGTTATATTTCTCGGGTTATTTAGAAAAGGAGACATCCGACAGTCAAAGTCAACTGGAGGTCGTGCGATGTGCTAAATGAGCGATGCATTCGTATGCTGATGTGCTGAGCTTGCTCCATGATAACTCTATTGAGTCGAATGCCTGCTCCTGACATTAATTTACATACAATAATGTAATAAAAAGTTCAGTTCGCCCAATGAAAGCGGATGTCTCCCGACAGGACTCAAAGTAGTTCGGTCTGGAAGTTCAACGTCTGGATTTCAATGTCAAGTTTTCGCAATTTGGCGGAGTACTCATCAATTTGCTTGCCCAGCTGCTTGACATCCACTACCGTTACCATCTTTATCTCGGAATGGGAGTAGCGCTCCCGCTGCGATG
>JAEEGH010001280.1_pt1 | contig 73463 bp, 53 predicted proteins | sample 9134181 | NCBI WGS metagenome assembly JAEEGH01 (sample SAMN16246544, study PRJNA631951) | gut metagenome | biome: gut microbiome; feature: rumen; material: DP-attached | host: Bos | place: Iran: Karaj | collected 2018-10 | reverse complement strand
CAACACCTGCACAGGAAACACCTGCTGAAAATAGCGTAACAACACAGACTGTTAACGAGCAGACAACTGCAGCAGCATCTCAGACACAGACAGTTAATACAGTAGCTGGAAATGCAGAGCAGACAACTGAGACACAGACAACACAGGCAACACAGACATCTCAGTCATCAGTTGAGATTGGCAATGAAACAGTACCGCTTACTGTAGGAGCTAGCGAAGATGATACACAGGATGTTGTCAATATCGGTGAGACGGACGTTGCGAAAGCTGCTATGATCGGTATTCCTGAAGCACCCGCAGCAGCAGGCGGCTTGTGGTCATGGATACTCGGAGTTATCGCATTCATTTCCGGTAAGACGGCAAAGGATAAGAAAAACGAGAAAGGTGTATTTTCAGAGAAAGATAAGGATAAGAAATAATAATTCTGCAAAGCAAAATTAAATAGTAATTTATGCTATAATAGTAGTGGCTGTTTTAAACAGTCACTACTATCTTTTTTAGGAGTTTTAAGTGAAGAAAAAGGGAAGAAGCTATCTGTTCTTATCCAAGTTAATATTCACGTTCATGATAATAGCAGTATACTGCGTAGGCAGAAGTATCCCGCTCTACGGGATAGATATGTCCATGTATGAAGGAGAACTTGATGCAGGAATGATCCTTGAGCAGTCTGTCGGAGGCGATATATACAAATGCTCAGTACTGACTCTGGGAATATCGCCTTATATGATATCGAGCATCCTGGTACAGATAATAAACGCGTGCAGATCTTCAGACAGCAAGGCAAAGACTTCCGCAAAGAAGATGAACAGGCTCACACTTGTTATGATGCTTCTTTTATCTGTTATCATGGCAGTTCTAAGACTTGACGAGCTTATGTTTTATCCGCAGTATGTAAATCCTCTGACTATGGTCACAGCTGTTGCGGAGATGGTCGCAGGAGCGTTCATAATCCTCTGGCTTTCTGTAAGGAACAAGTACTACGGAATAGGCGGCCAGACTGTATTTATCTTTATAAATATCCTCGATGGAATCATCATGACTATAAGGAGTGCCTCAAGAGAGGAGATAATGACTCCATTTATCGTGTCGCTAATTATCGCATTTGTCATGCTGTTTATGGAAAACTGTGAAAAGAGGATACCTGTACAGAGGATATCTATCCACTCTATCTATGCAGACAAGAACTATCAGGCAATAAAGTTCAATCCTGTCGGAGTCATGCCTGTTATGTTCGCATCCGCTGCATTCATGCTGCCAAAGATGGTCATAGACGTTCTTTGCAGGGATTTTCCAAGTAATGCTACTCTTGCCATGATAAATGAGGATATGACGTTGGATAAGGCGCTTGGAATAAGCGTATACATATGTATACTGTTTTTACTCAACATCATTTTTTCATACCTATTGATAAACCCCAAGGACATGACTGAGCAGTTCCTAAAGAGCGGCGATAGTTTAGCGGGGATACATCCTGGAGACGATACGAAAAAATATCTGAAAAGACATATCTTCCAGATCTGCCTTTTCAGCTCGTTTGTCATGGGCGGATGCGTGCTGTTCTCACTCATACTTCAGATGAGAGGCATCATGTCATCAACACTTGCGATGCTGCCTACATCATTCATGATCTTAATGGGTCTGTGGAGCAATCTTTATAACGAGTCGGCAGCAGTCATTCATACCGATTCCTACAGGACATTTATTTAATAACGGAGTTTTAGATGCTTTATCTTATACCTGCATGGTACAAACTTAATACATGGAGCGAGTCCGAACAGTGCTGGTATGTCAGAAGAGAGAAGTCCGAGTATGACGATACCGTAAAACAGGTACAGCTCTTTCACAGGAACCGTGCCTGGGCCTACAGAATAATCATACTCAGCCACGTTCCGAATTTCAGACACTTCCTGCACAGACAGAGTATCTTCAGGGCCAGATACTGGTCTTGTTTTGATGCGATGTGCGAGATCACAAAAAGAAAGATGAGAGTCTTTTCCTTTAAGGATATCAAATGGCCAGAGGGAGTCGAGTTTGAGTATACCCCGTTTGCCATAGTCGCATATCTTGACGGTGTGAAGATTGCACAGGTCGAACTGGGTGAAGACGGAAACATGATCCGCATAGATATGTTCTCCGAAGGCGAGCTGATAAGAAGGAACATATATGATGACAGAGGGTTTGTCTCATGTTCGGAAGTTTACAGAGAAGGGCGTCTTTACTACACCGACTATCTGATGGAGAGCGGCATATGGAAATTCAGACAGTTTGCCGGTGACGGACATGTTGAGATAAATCCAAAGGATCCGTATTTCCTTCTTCTGTACAGAGGAAAGGAATACAGACTTAAATATGAAAAGCTAAGATATGATGATATCGAAGATGCAATAAGCGAAGTCTTTTCAGAATATATAGATCTGACAGACGATGAGGATATCTTCTGCATAGCAATGCATGACAGACATATGAACGTCATAGATGACGGCCTTGTCGGCAAAAAGCTTGTACTTTCATTTTTTGGTGACAGGATCGATCTGCAGGGACAGCAGCTAAAGAACATGCTCTTTAGAGCAAACTACATAGTTGCGGATTCTCCGATGCTAGCAAGAAATATCAAGCTGTTTGCGGGAAGCGATATGGAAAATATCACCGATATAAGCCCTTATGATTCAAGGACAGACTTCGGTGTGAGCCAGCAGATGTCTGTACAGAAGATACTCGTGCCTGTGGATGAGCTTGACGATGAAGTATTTACCAAGGTGATACAGGTTTTAGGACAGTATCTTTTGGAGAATGACAAAGCCCAGATACATCTGTTTACAAGAGAGGCTGCATACGATATAAAGAGCAGCCTTCTTAAAAAGACCAGAAAGGTTTTGAGAAACAGTGGACTGGATGATCGCATGGCTACAGATGAAACCATGGACACATCAGCCGAAAACGATATCGACAGCATTGACATGGTGCCTGTCAGGTTCATGGTGGATCAGTGTGTCGACGAGCTGTCCGTATCACGCTGCATACGTGAACAGAGGATACTTGTTGATGTGAGTGAAAAGCCTGAATACTATGTGCAGATAGCAGCTATAAGTACAGGCATACCGCAGATCGTCATGACAAAGAACCAGTATGTCGAAGACGGCGAGAACGGAAGGATCATAAAGCATTATGACGAGATAACAAAAGCACTCAGATTCTATCTGGACAGTCTGGCCAACTGGAACGAGGCTATGATCTGTTCCTACGAGATGGGAAAGAGATTCTCGACAGGCATACTGCTCGATAAATGGAAAGAGGTTATTGAAGGCGTTGGATGAGATTAGGGTATTAGCCGTATCAAATGAAGACTGGAATGAGAAGTATAGAATCCCCGAATACGTCAGTCTTAGCATGCTGACTGACGAAGTTATGAACGAGGAGTCTGATTATGATGCTGTCTTTTTGAGCAGAGTCCCTTCTGTTGAGGAAACGGAGTATCTGAAAAGGGCCGTAAAAGCCTACACGCTCTTTATCATAGACAGTACCGAGCTCTCATTTACCGTAAAGGAACTGTTTCGCATGAGAAAGGGACTGTTCTTCCCCGAACTCGGTGTGCAGGGATTTTTTGATCATGAGATCAGAAACTTCCACCAGATGAACCGGGGAGAAAAGATCAACCCGCAGAACTTCATCGTTTCCACAGGATTTAACGGAAATGTCACGTGGAAGGGCTACAGCGAAGTTGAACTTGACGGTGATTTCGGAGATCAGTATCATCAGATAGCCTACTGGAAGAATACGATACCCATAAGCAAAGGCCAGAGCCTTGATATGTTTTTAGAGTTTACAAAGAGTGATGATGTGATGCTCATCCTCTCGGTCACACAGTACAGGGCAGGCCAGGTGGCTCAGTTTGAGCAGCGCTGGGATTTTGACAAGGAAAGACTAAAGGAAGTCTTCTGCATAGATAATCTGAATGCCAACGGAAATCTTTTTATAAGCCTTAAGGCAAAAGGAAGCGGAAAGATATCTGTAAAAGGACTTCACTCGAGAAGTTCGAGAAGAGGATACGGATTCTTTATACCGGGAGGAGAGATATATAAGACTTCCTCGGGTGAAGAGGTCTTCTGCTACTTTGAACCCGGTGACATGAAGCCGCCGCTTAATGTCTACTTTGCGGGATACAAGAAAAGAGAAGGATTTGAAGGCTACAACCTTATGAGAAAGCTCGGATGTCCGTTCTTACTCATATCCGAGAGCCGTCTTGAAGGCGGATGCTTCTATATGGGTGATGAGGAGTATGAGGATCTTGTAAAGAAGATAATAAAAAAATATATGGACGAGCTTGAATTTGAAGGAAATGACGTTATCCTTTCGGGAATGAGCATGGGAACCACGGGGGCTCTGTATTACAGCCCTGATGTAAGACCGAAGGCTGTCATTATCGGAAAGCCGCTTGCAAGCATAGGAGATGTTGCAACAGCAGAGCTTTACTACAGACCGGGAGGATTTCCCACATCACTGGATGCGCTTTATCACATAGCGGGAGATACTGATGAAGAGGCCGTCAAAAGACTTAATGACAAGCTGTGGGACAAGTTTTCTGCGGCAGACTATTCGGATACCGTATTTGTCATATCCTATATGATAGAAGATGACTATGACAGGTATGCACACGACAGGCTGATAGAACACCTGAATTCCGCAGGAGCAAAGGTATACAGCAGAGGCCTTCACGGAAGACACAAGGACAATACTTCCGGAATAGTTTACTGGTTTGCTGAAAGATACAAACAGATAATAAGAGACGAATTCAAGAGAACAGTTGTATGAGCGATATTACTTACGGCGAAAAATGGACCGTTTACTGGTCCGACTATATGAGCGATGCTTACATATACGGTTCAGAGGTCATCTTTCATTCAAATGATGATGTTGAACTGAAAAACAATCTCATGCCTGCGGGATCTGTCATCAAATCCTGGTATTCAAAGACAAACTATCAGCAGCAGAGGATAGAACCCACCCTCCCCATAATAGACGGTGAGGGCGAGTATGAACTGACCGTAAACATGGAGACTGACATAGATGAGGGAGTCCTTGTCAGGATGATCTTTTTTGACAGATACTCGGAAGAGATAGGTCAGATGATATTCAGGGATGAGACGAGCATCTTTAAATGCCCTATGGCGACATACAGCTACTGCCTGCAGCTGATCGCAGGCGGATCGAGATATGTGAGATTTCACAGTGCGGTTATAAGGGAAGTTATTCATGAGTCAGAGAGCGAATATAAGGAAAATTAACTATCTGCTTAAAAAAGTGAATATGTTAGCCGACAGGATGAAGGCTCTTTCTGACGATGAGCTTAAAGGTTTGACTCCGAAGTTTAGAGAAAGGCTTGAAAACGGAGAAAAGCTCGATGCTCTTTTACCCGAGGCATTTGCCGCCATGCGTGAAGCCGACAGAAGAGTGCTTGGAAAGTTTCCCTACGATGTTCAGGTAATGGGAGGTATCGGACTTCATCTCGGAATGCTGTGCGAGATGAATACGGGTGAAGGAAAGACCCTTACCGCTACCATGCCGCTATACCTTAATTCCATCTCGGGAAAAGGATCGATCTTAGTTACGACCAACTCATACCTTGCTCTTCGTGACTGCGAGGAGATGGGACCCGTATACCGGTTCATGGGACTGACTGTGGCATGTGCCGTTACGGAGCATGAGGATGAAAAGCTCACCAATGCGCAGAAGAAAAAGATATATGACTGTGACATCGTATATACAACAAACTCAAGCCTTGGATTTGACTACCTTTTCAACAACCTTGTTAAGAGCGTTGAAGACAGGTTCATGAACAGATACAACTATGTCATCGTTGACGAGGCTGACGCAGTGCTTTTGGATGCGGCACAGATGCCGCTTATCATCGCAGGTTCTCCGCGTGTGCAGTCAAACATGTACAAGAGCGCCGATTTCTTTGTAAGGACTCTAAAGGAAGAAGAGGACTATATAAAGGAAGAGAATAAGGTCTGGCTCACGGAAAAGGGAATAGAGAGAGCAGAGAAGTTCTTCAGGATAGGAAGCCTGTATGATGAAAAATGGTTTGAGATAAACAGAGCTGTGAACCTTTCTCTGAAAGCCCATGTCCTTTTGATAGCAGGAAAGGACTATGTTGTAAACGACAAGGGAGAGGTAGTGCTCTTGGATGCCGGTTCCGGAAGGATGATGCCGGGCGTAAAGCTGAAAGGCGGAATACATCAGGCCATAGAAGTAAAGGAAGGCATAAATCCGAGCCAGGAGACAAGATCCGTTGCATCGGTGACCTATCCCAATCTTTTCAGCATCTTTGACAAGCTTGCTGGAATGAGCGGAACCATTTCTGATACAAAGGATGAGATAAGATCCATTTACGGGCTTGATACTGTCGTGATACCGACAAACAATCCTGTAATAAGAAAAGACATGCATGACGAATATTACACGAACAAGGAGGAGCAGTTTGCGGATGCGATAAACGAGGCTCTTACCGCGCATGACACTGGCCAGCCCGTTCTCATAGTAGTAGGTACCATGAAAGAGACCGAGTATGTATCAGACAGACTGATAAAGGCAAAGGTGCCCCACAACGTGCTGAATGCCAACAATGCATTCTGGGAGGCCGCCATCATCAAGGAAGCGGGCATAAAGGGTGCTGTAACTGTCGCCACATCAATGGCTGGCAGAGGCACAGACATCAAGCTCGGCCCCGGTGTAAAGGATCTCGGCGGACTTCATGTAATAGGAATAGGAAGAATGGCCAATGTGAGACTGGAGCGTCAGGCAAGAGGAAGAGCCGGTCGTCAGGGAGATCCCGGCTTTTCGAGATTCTTTGTTTCACTGGAAGACGAAGTCGTTATAAATGCTCTGCCCGATGACGAGCTTGAAAAGTTCATAACAGGCAAAAAGAGAATAGGAAAAAGAGCCTTAATGAACATGATCGACGGAGCTCAGAAGCTAACTGAGGAGAACGCCGAGACCACCAGGAAAAGATATGCCGATTATGACAAGATACTCAAAAAGCAGAGGCTGTTAATATATTCAACAAGAAACAATCTCTTGGACGGAGCTCATGTCAACGAGGACATGTTCTTAAGCATTGCAAAGGAAGTAATAAAGAAGTATCTTAAAGAGAATAAAAAGCCGGATAGAAGAGAGATAAACAGATATATACTCGATAACATCTCATATCAGCTCGATGATGATGCAAAGGAAAGCATGTTTAAGCATGAAAAGATGATATATGCATATCTGATAGACAAGGTAAGGAGCAATCTTGAAAGTAAAAAGCAGATGTTTGAAAGTGAGGAGAGATTCAACGAATTCATAAGAAGATCGACTCTTACTTCCATAGATAATGAATGGGTCGAGGAAGTCGATTATCTGGGCCAGCTTCAAAACGCCGTGACCGGAAGGAGCACCGCACAGCGAAATCCCGTATTCGAATATCAGAACGATGCCCTCGAATCATACAGACGCATGGAGGACAATGTCTACAAGAACATCATGAGAAATGTGCTGCTAAGTACGGTCACATTTGACGTAAGCGGCAAAATGAACGTTACCTACCCATAATTTGCCAATATTGCATTGACAAATGCGCGCACTTGGTTATATACTAACTGAGTGTGCGCTTTTTAGCGTTTATTTTCGTGCGCACATTGTACAAAAATTTGAAAACAGGAGGTGAAATCAGAATGCCAACATTTAACCAGTTAGTAAGAAAAGGACGTAAAGCACAGGCTAAGAAGTCTACAGCACCTGCTTTGCTCAGAACTTACAACTCTCTGCACAAGAAGGCGGTTGAGTCTAACTCTCCCCAGAAGAGAGGCGTTTGTACTGCAGTTAAGACAGCTACGCCCAAGAAGCCTAACTCAGCTTTAAGAAAGATTGCCAGAGTTCGTCTTTCAAACGGTATGGAAGTTACAAGCTACATCCCCGGCGAAGGTCACAATCTTCAGGAGCATAGTGTTGTACTTATCCGTGGCGGAAGAGTAAAAGACCTTCCCGGTACACGTTACCACATCATCCGCGGAACACTTGATACAGCCGGCGTTGCAAATCGTAAGCAGGCTCGTTCAAAGTACGGCGCAAAGAGACCCAAGGCTGGTAAGTAATTACCGAATTGTTTGTTAAGTACCACAATAAAGAACTAATTAAGTGTTGCATTTTGCTTTTACCGTAAGATACGACACGGACATAAGTTGGTGAACCTTCTTATATAGAAGGGTCAGACATGTGAGTACCGATGAATTAATTTTAATGATTAAGGAGGGAAGAATCGTGCCACGTAAAGGACATATTCAGAAAAGAGATGTTTTAGCAGATCCCTTATACGACAACAAGGTAGTTACTAAGCTTATCAACAACATCATGTTAGATGGTAAGAGAGGCGTAGCTCAGAAGATCGTATATGGCGCATTTGCCAGAGTAGAAGAGAAGGCTGGAAAGCCCGCTCTTGAAGTATTCGAAGAGGCTATGAACAATATCATGCCTGTTCTTGAAGTTAAGGCAAGACGTATCGGTGGTGCCACATATCAGGTACCGATCGAGGTAAGACCCGACAGACGTCAGGCTCTCGGACTTCGCTGGTTGACAATGTTTTCACGTAAGCGTGGAGAGAAGACCATGGAAGAGAGACTTGCCAATGAGATCCTCGATGCAGCTAACAACACAGGTTCAGCTGTAAAGAGAAAAGAAGATATGCACAAGATGGCAGAAGCAAACAAGGCTTTTGCTCATTATCGTTTCTAGTGTGCAGGTTATAGGAGGAAAATACCTTGGCTGGAAGAGAATATCCATTAGAGAGAACCAGAAATATCGGTATTATGGCTCACATCGATGCGGGTAAGACAACTCTTACAGAACGTATCTTGTACTATACCGGTGTTAACTACAAGATTGGTGATACTCACGAAGGTACTGCTACCATGGACTGGATGGAACAGGAGCAGGAAAGAGGTATCACTATCACATCAGCCGCTACAACATGCCACTGGACATTACAGGACCACGCAAAGGCTAAAGCCGGTGCTTTGGAGCATCGTATCAACATCATCGATACTCCCGGACACGTAGACTTCACTGTTGAAGTTGAGCGTTCACTCAGAGTACTTGACGGCGCCGTTGGTGTATTCTGTGCAAAGGGCGGTGTTGAGCCGCAGTCAGAAAATGTATGGCGTCAGGCTGATACATACAACGTTCCGAGAATGGCATTCATCAACAAGATGGACATTCTTGGTGCTAACTTCTACGGAGCTGTAGAGCAGATCCGTACAAGACTTGGTAAAAACGCAATCTGTCTTCAGCTGCCTATCGGCAAGGAAGACGAATTCAAGGGTATCATCGATCTGTTTGAGATGGAAGCTTACATCTTTAACGATGATAAGGGAGATGATATCACAATCTGCGAGATTCCGGATGATATGAAGGATGAGGCAGAATTATATCGTACAGAGCTTATTGAAAAGGTATGCGAACTCGATGATGATCTTATGATGATGTATCTCGAGGGAGAAGAGCCTTCAGTAGAAGAGCTTAAGAAGGCATTAAGAACAGCTACATGTGAATGTCGTGCAATACCCGTTTGCTGCGGTAGCGCATACAGAAACAAGGGTGTTCAGAAGCTTCTTGACGCAGTACTTGAGTACATGCCCGCTCCTACAGACATACCCAACATCAAGGGCGTAGACCTTGAGGGTAACGAAGTAGAAAGAAAGTCTTCAGATGAGGAACCTTTCTCAGCTCTGGCATTCAAGATCATGGCAGATCCTTTCGTAGGAAAGCTTGCATTCTTCAGAGTATACTCTGGTACATTGAACTCAGGTTCATATGTACTCAACGCTACCAAGGACAAGAAGGAGCGTGTAGGTCGTATACTTCAGATGCATGCGAACCACAGACAGGAACTTGATAAGGTTTATTCAGGTGATATCGCTGCAGCTGTCGGCTTTAAGGTAACAGGTACAGGTGATACGATCTGTGATGAACAGCATCCCGTAATACTTGAGTCTATGGAGTTCCCCGAGCCCGTTATCGAGCTTGCTATCGAGCCCAAGACAAAAGCAGGACAGGGCAAGCTGGGTGAAGCTCTTGCAAAGCTTGCAGAAGAAGATCCCACATTCCGTGCTCATACGGATCAGGAGACAGGTCAGACCATCATCGCTGGTATGGGTGAGCTGCATCTTGAGATCATCGTTGACAGACTTTTAAGAGAGTTCAAGGTTGAGGCTAACGTTGGTGCTCCTCAGGTTGCATACAAGGAAGCATTCACAAAGGCAGTCGAGATCGACAGCAAGTACTCTAAGCAGTCAGGTGGTCGTGGTCAGTACGGACACTGTAAAGTTAAATTCGAGCCCCTTGAGGCTAACTGTGATAAGTTTGAGATCGATGAGAATGCAAAAGCAAATATCCTCATCAATGATCCGCCTACACTGTTATTTGAATCAACCGTTGTCGGCGGTGCTATTCCCAAGGAATACATCCCTGCAGTCGGTGAAGGTATCCAGGAAGCAGCTCGTGCCGGTATCCTCGGCGGATTCCCGGTACTCGGCATACACGCTACTGTATACGATGGTTCATACCATGAAGTCGATTCTTCAGAAATGGCATTCCACATCGCAGGTAGCATGGCATTCAAGGATGCTATGTCAAAGGCAAGCCCGGTACTTCTTGAGCCTATCATGAAGGTCGAGGTTACAATGCCTGAGGAATACATGGGTGATGTAATCGGTTCACTTAACGCTAAGCGTGGACAGATCCAGAACATGGACGACATCGGTGGCGGCAAGATCGTAAGAGCACTCGTTCCGCTTGCAGAGATGTTCGGTTACTCAACAGAGCTTCGTTCTTCTACACAGGGACGTGGTAACTACTCAATGTTCTTTGAGAAGTATGAGCCCGTACCGAAGAATGTACAGGACAAGGTTCTTGCAGCAAAGACAGATAAATAAATTTGTCTTGAAAAAATACCCTATATTATATATAATCATTAATAGTTCGGGTAAAAAATCAAAATTGTAAATATTTTTACGGAGGAATTAAAAAAATGGCAAAGGCTAAATTCGAAAGAGGTAACAAGTCACATTGTAACATTGGTACCATCGGACACGTTGACCATGGTAAGACAACTCTTACAGCAGCTATCACAAAGGTTCTTGCTGAGAGAGTAGCAGGTAATGAAAAGGTAGATTTCGAGAACATCGATAAGGCTCCGGAAGAGAGAGAAAGAGGTATCACAATCTCTACAGCTCACGTTGAGTATCAGACAGAGAAGAGACACTACGCTCACGTAGACTGCCCCGGACATGCTGACTATGTTAAGAACATGATCACTGGTGCAGCTCAGATGGATGGTGCTATCCTCGTTGTTGCTGCTACAGACGGTGTTATGGCTCAGACAAAGGAGCACATCCTCCTTTCTCGTCAGGTAGGTGTTCCTTACATCGTAGTATTTATGAATAAGTGTGATATGGTAGACGATGCTGAAATCCTTGAGCTCGTTGAAATGGAAGTTAGAGAACTCCTTAACGAGTACGAGTTCCCGGGCGATGATACACCTATCATCCAGGGTTCAGCTCTTAAGGCTCTTGAAGATCCCAACGGTGAGTGGGGCGATAAGATCATGGAACTTATGGATGCTGTTGACAGCTACATTCCTGATCCTATCCGTGAGACAGATAAGCCTTTCCTTATGCCTATCGAGGATGTATTCTCTATCACAGGTCGTGGTACTGTTGCTACAGGTAGAGTTGAGCGTGGTACACTTCACCTTTCAGAGGATGTTGAGATCGTTGGTATCAAGGAAGAGACTCAGAAGTCAGTTGTTACAGGTATCGAGATGTTCAGAAAGCTTCTTGATGAGGCTCAGGCTGGTGATAACATCGGTGTTCTTCTCCGTGGTATCAACAGAACAGATATCGAGCGTGGACAGATCCTTGCTAAGCCCGGCACAGTAACATGTCATACAAAGTTTACTGCTCAGGTTTACGTTCTTACAAAGGATGAAGGTGGCCGTCATACACCTTTCTTCAACAACTATCGTCCTCAGTTCTACTTCAGAACAACAGACGTAACAGGTGTTTGCAACCTTCCTGAAGGTACAGAGATGTGCATGCCTGGTGATAACATTGAGATGACAATCGAGCTCATCCATCCTATCGCTATGGATCAGGGTCTTACATTCGCTATCCGTGAGGGTGGACGTACAGTAGGATCAGGCCGTGTTGCTACAATCATCGAGTAATCCTACTCAAATACTGTAAAATCAAGGCTTCCGAGAGTTTCTCTTGGGAGCCTTTTTTATGCGTTTCAAGTGAGAAATTTATTCATTGATTCTAAAATGATTCTATTACTTACGAAAGATACCATGGAGAAGTTTGTTGAAAGGACAGGTCTTACTTCTTTTGAAGAGATGAAGTCTTTTAAGGAAGAACAGACAGTTAAGTATAATGAGATCCATGATCAGATGACAGACAATAGAGAACGTATATCTTATCTCACCAGACTGCTAGATACCTACAAGGAATATGAACCTTATAAGAAGGTCAATGATGAGTACTGGAAACTGAAAGGATTTCCTCAGAGTATATATAAAAACCAGCACATGTTTGATCTGGCTTACTATAAAGAATATCGTCTCCAACTGAAAAGGATGATCAGGGAGAAGAACAAAGACATCGTGCCGAAATAGTGGCAGAAGGAACTTGATGATCTTGTTGCTTCTAATGAAAAACTGAAGATGCCATACTCAGAAGTGGTAACGAATCTGGCCAGTTGTGAGGTGCTGGAACATAACAGAAAAGAACTCGCAAGAATGATCGAGAACGAGAGCCATAAGACTAGAACTCTGACGAAAGCACGATCAGCTGACAGGACACTTTGAGTATATCATTCTTGTGATCGGAGAGATGTTTGCTGTATATTGCAATAGGTATGTTGGAATGATATTATTAATATACCTCAATAGAATAAGGAGGAAACAAATGGGAAGATTAACATTCGTATTTAATCAAGATAAATTGAATAAGGCTAAAAAGAGCGAGAATGATATGCTTTCTCCTATGAGAGAATATGCTAAAGAGTATGGGATTATTGAAACAAGCACAGGCGTATTCGAAATGGAAGGAAACGATGCTTTTGCTCTTTTAGGAGGATTTGTTGCTGATATAACAGATGAGGATCATACTTATGTGACATTCCTTGATAAGTGGGAGTTGGATGTAGGCGGCATAGTGGATGACTGCATTGAAGATACTTTGGATTGGTACAAAGAAGAAGGTATCGCAGTATGAGTTCATCTGTAGTATATCGTAAGGAGTTTATTTTCGATATTGATACAAAGCAAGGAGATAAGTATTTTGGAAGTTACCGAAAGATTTATCCGATAATAGGTCGATATCTGAAAAAGAATGGATTCAAACATATAGAAGGTAGTGCATACAGAAGTATCGAACCAATGAAACGTGAGCGATTCCTTCGCCTTTTCAGAAAGCTCCTAAAGGAAACTCCACATCTTTCTGATTGCATCAAAGAGGTGCATCTGGCAGAGGTTATTGACGACTATTCTCTGAATGAGTATGTATCAAATTTCAGAAAGCATAAATCTATGTAATATTGATTCTATTTTGATTCTAAAAAATTTAAAAATGATGTAAATCAGAGAAAAAAATATACATGATAAAAACGAAAATGCATATTTTACAACAACTTACAAACTAGTATTACATAGCTCGAATACGTGAGGGTGGTAGAACAGTAGGATCAGGCCGTGTTGCTACAATCATCGAGTAATTTAGAGCGAACAGCCCAACCCAATAAAAAAATCAAGGCTTCCGAGTATATCTCGGGAGCCTTTTTAATTATTTTGTTGATTCTGATCGACACAAATTTAATCTGTTAAAGCAATACCTGCATCACAGATACTTCTTCTTATGTTAGAATATTCACAGAGGTTAAACAGTCACAGGAAGGGTCTCATATGGGAACATTCACATCAGATGTAAATACGGTATTTAATGTTAAGGGATCACAAACCTTTATCGCTGAAGCAGACGATACGTATTCAGGTTATTATGATAAGGATCACTTCAGCCGTGAACGGGCCTGTAAAGAGTTTGATGCGGGTCGATATGTGATCGTCGTATATCAGGTTCATTCTCTCTACATGGACGGAAAGCAGATATGGCTCAACGAGCATTTTGAGAATGCTGTCGGAAGAGATTCAAGATACCGCCGGCCTTCTTTTGTGATCATAACAGATAAGTTACAGGAATATTTGATACCAAGCTGGGGAAGATCATATTTTACACATATAATACATAATGATAAAGATCCGCTTCAGGTTAAGATCTTTTCTCTTGAAGAAGCAAGGCAGTTTGCGGTTACTGCGTCAGGTGACGGGCATAAGATCGCCGTTATGGAGTGGTATGAAGATTATGACATGTACTAGGATCATGTTATTGACAAAGATACAGATTTAATATATTTTAAAATCAGATATTGGCAAAGGCGCTTATATAGAAATATATAGGCGCCTTTCTTTATGTGTAAAAAAGGAGTGATTTAAATGATAAATCATCTTATAAAGGCAGCCACAGCCATTCCACTGCTAAAGGTGGGAGATATAAGCTATAACACTGACAGGATAACAGAGATGATAGAGTCTCTGTCAGACTGCGGTCTTATCGTATTCCCTGAATTATCTGTGACAGGCTATACATGTGCAGATCTTTTTGGCAGTGAGCTTTTGCTGAACAAGGCAGAAGATGCACTCATAAGGATAGCCAAGGAAACATCAGGCAAGGGCTTTACGGTACTTGTAGGTGTTCCCATTCGTTTCAGAAACTGTATATACAACTGTGCAGCCGTCATATCAAAGGGAGAGATAAAGGCTCTGATACCAAAGACATATCTTCCCAATTACTCGGAGTTTTACGAATGCAGGTGGTTTGCTTCGGGAAAGGATATAAAGTCTCAGTATGTCATGATAGGTCAGACAAAGGTTCCCTTCGGAACAAATATCCTGGCATGTGATCAGACAACGGGAGCAGTTCTCGGTGTTGAGATATGCGAGGATCTGTGGATACCTGATAAGCCGAGCACTCATGCAGCACTCGCCGGTGCAAACATAATAGCAAATCTGTCAGCCTCCGATGAACTGATAGGAAAGCAGGAATACAGAAGAGAGCTTGTAAGGCAGCAGTCGGGTGCATGCTACTGCGCATATGTCTATGCTTCAAGTGCAACGGGTGAGAGCAGTACAGATCTTGTCTTTTCGGGTCATTCGATCATCGCTTTAAACGGAAGCATCTTGGGAGAGGATATATTCCCTAAATGCCCTCATGCAGTGACTGCACTTATAGATCTTGGAAAGGTAATGCATGACAGACTGCACCAGAATACATTTGAAAACGACGGTTTGAGCGATTACATGCTGATCGATACAAACATCCAGGTGATAGGTACAGACAGAACAGATATAGACGAGATGGTAAAGATACTAAATGAAAACGAGTATCCGATCGCAAGAAATCCTTTTGTGCCAAATGATGATAAGGAGCGTGCAAACCGCTGCAAGAGGATACTTGAGATACAGTCAAACGGTCTTGCTACCAGGGTAAGAGCAACAGGCATAAAGAATCTTGTGATAGGAATAAGCGGAGGCCTTGATTCGACTCTCGCACTCCTTGTCTGTGCAGAGGCAAAAAAACTCATCCCTGATATAAAGATAATCGCATATACGATGCCGAGTGAAGGCAACACATCATCCCTTACATACACAAATGCAACAAAGCTCATGGAGATCTTATGTGATGAGATACATGAGATACCGATAAAGGAAGGCGTTGAACTTCACCTTTCTCAGATCGGACATGAACTGGCTTACCAGGGAGAGGGTGATGTGACTTATGAAAACGCTCAGGCAAGAATGAGGACATACATACTCATGGATGCGGCAAACATGAAGAATGCCCTTGTTGTGGGTACGGGAGATCTTTCTGAACTGGCGCTGGGCTGGTGTACATACAACGGAGACCACATGTCAATGTATGCGGTCAATGCATCCGTTCCAAAGACGCTTGTTAAGTTCATATGCAAAACCTATGCTCATATGTGTGAAGATGAGAGCTTAAGCAAAGTAATCTTATCTGTCTGCGATACACCGATAACTCCCGAACTGACACCGGGAATCGACGGAAATATCGCCCAGAAGACAGAAGAAAAGATAGGCAAGTATGATCTTAATGATTTCTTCCTTTTCTATACACTAAGATACGGCTTTGAACCCTCAAGATCGGTTGCCTATGCATTAAGGGCATATCCAGAACTTACTCCGGGCGAAGTAAAGACAGCGGCAAAAAACTTCTTTAAGAGATTCTTTGCTCAGCAGTTTAAGAGAAGCTGTCTGCCTGACGGACCAAAGGTCGGATCTGTCTCTCTCTCACCGAGGGGAGACTGGCGCATGCCAAGCGATGCATCTGTGGCACTGTGGCTTGAAGACTTAAACTGACACGACGGATTAAAACATGGAAATAAAAAAAGGCACAAGACTTAAAAACAGATATGAGATAACAGAGCTTTTGGGAGAAGGCGGATTCGGAAAGACATACAAGGCGATAGACCATCTTTTAAACAGATTTGTTGCGATCAAATGCTCTGATAAAAACCTTGCTCATGAAGCAAAGATACTAAAAGCGCTTGATAACGTACCCAACATCGCTCACAGGTATGACTATTTTGTCAGTGATAAAAAGCACTTTCTTGTGATGAAGCTGATAAACGGAGTATCTCTGTTTAAGTACAGAAACGATTGCGGCGGAAAGATAAGCATAAACCTGCTGATACAGTTTCTGCCTTATATACTGACTACCCTTGATCAGATGCATGAAAGAGGGATAATCCACAGGGATATATCACCGGGCAACTTTCTTATAGATGATGAGAAGAGGCTTTTTCTCATCGATTTCGGGACAGCCACATCGGTAAGGGAAGCATCCCTAAGAAACAATACCATATTTTCACATTTAGGCCTCGATGCTCCCGAATCGGCAAGAGCAGATCAGCAGGGTCCCTGGACGGATATATATTCCCTGTGTGTTACTATTATCTATCTTTTGACGGGCGAAGGCATTCCTCTGGTCATAGACAGACAGATTTATGATCCGGTCCCTTCGATCCTAACAAGACTGTCGCTTACATCAAAGATGCAGAATGCACTGATGAACGGCCTGGCACTTGACAGGAGTAAAAGGTATAAGAGCATACAGGCTTTTGCAAAGGCTTTTTACGGAAAGGATATCAGCGTTTCGACTATGGATGAGAGCTACTCTGTCCATTATCATGCAAGGACAGACATAGGCAAAAGAAACGTCAACCAGGATAACTTCATGGTGGATACTCTCTTTCAGTACGGGGGAGAGGACTGCGAGATCAAGGGCTATATAGACTGTGCAAAGGATGAGATCCACATCGCGGCGATAGCAGACGGAGTCGCATCATCAAATCACGGTGAACTGGCTTCAAAGGCTGCCATTCAGGCACTTACCCACTTCATTGAAAACTATCGCAATGACGAGGGACTTAACGAGAATCTGATCGAGGAGTTTTTAAACCAGCTTAACGAAAAGATAATAATACTCTCAAATAAGATAGGGATGACTGCCACTACCATATCGATACTCATGTGGAAGAACGATAAGTACTGCATTGCAAATATCGGAGACAGCCCTGTATATAAGTTAAGCGACGATCATCTTTATAAGCTCAGCGAAGAGCATGTGCTATCAAATGAAAAGCTTCAGGCGGGACTTAATGTGACCACGCAGGATTTCCATACACTGACCAGGTATCTTGGAAAGACAAACACAGCAGGTAGCGAGATGGCATATATAAGAAGCGGTGTGATAAAGAAGGGAGATATATTTCTTATATGTTCCGACGGCATAAGCGGGATAACCACCGATGCGGAAAAAAGGAAATATATGAAAAAAGACGGAGAAAAGGCAATAAGGGAGTTTTATAAATGCGCGCACAAGCATCCCGCAATGGATAACTGCACTGCGATCATTTTAAAATTCTAGGAGGAAAAAGATGATCACTTTAAATGACTATCTGTATAGCGGCAATACCGTACTCAAGATACTGCTTCAGTATTCATCCGACTTAAAGAAGGAAGCAATTGAAACCGGCAATGCCATAGATTTAGCCCACAGCAATTTTTTAATGCAGATAATAGAGCTATTGGAACATACGGACTTTCTGTCATCACAGTCACTGAGGCTAAAGGAGTTTTATCTGTATATGACAGAGAAATATCCTTTTCTCGCATTTACGTTCAAGGGAAGGATCAAATCCCTGATACGTGCTGAGGAAAAGTTTAACGGATATGTCCTTGAATACATATATGACTATTACAAGGCAAAGAATGAGTTCCCCACTGCGACAATGATAAAGAACAATCTTAACTGCTTCAGGGACCTTATCGCATACCGAATAGTAATCTCTCTTCCCAAGTGTCACATAAAGGAAGGGGAAAACAGGGAGCAAAAGGAGCTTGAGTATCTTTATCAGATAGCTGAGGATCTTCCGGGGTTTATCGAGGAAAAGGGATTTACTCCCCAGCTTTCCGGTCATCCCGAGGAGGAACAAAGCTATAAGCTATCCGATAAATGCAGGGCATATTACAGGGACTATGTAATAAAGCCGCGTTCTGCCGGATACAGATCTCTTCATATAACTTTCTATGACAACCTTACCAGATGCTATACCGAGGTACAGCTTCGTACAAAGGATATGGATGATTATGCGGAGATCGGAGATGCAAATCATTTCGGATATGAGAAAACACAGGAAGTGAACAGGACAAGAAGAGATATAATACGCCCGGGTGAATGCTCATACTTTGATGAAGCATATGAAAGGCTGATAAAGCTTTTGGAGCTTGATCTTTCATCCCTTGATGTAAATATGTTCAGGGCTTACAATAACCAGCTTATAAATGACGGATGCGGACTGTTTCGTGGCAGACAGATCCTACCGTTTGAACACTTATCGAGATTTCAGAATGACATAAACATGTGAAAGGAGGCATTATGGCAGCGTTTGACAGGATTAAATGCGGTATTGAGGAGATGGATGAGGCTCTCGACAACATAAGACTCGGAGACAACGTGGTATTTCGTGTATCAGATCTTAGTCAGTTCAAGTATTTCTGCGAGCCGTATGTAAAGCAGGCGATAAAGGATAAGAGAAATATCATATATCTTAGATTTGCAAGCCATGAGCCTCTTATAGAGGACTGCCCCGAGGTAAAGAAGATAAATGTGACACTGTCTCACAGGTTTGAAAACTTTACCGTTGATATCCACAACATCATCGAAAAACAAGGAAAGGATGCCTTCTATGTATTTGACTGTCTCTCCGAGCTTCAGACCGCATGGGCGACTGATCTTATGATGGGCAATTTCTTCAGAGTAACATGTCCGTTTCTTTTTATATTGGATACTGTTGCCTACTTCCCTATCATCAGGGGCAAGCACTCCGTTCAGGCGATAAACAAGATACTGAGCACCACCCAGCTTTTCTTTGATGTATATTCCGATAACAAAAATACCTATGTACGCCCCGAGAAAGTATGGAACAGAAACTCAGATACGATGTTTCTGCCTCATACCTATGATCCCTCAAACGGTCAGTTCAGACCCATCCTTGACGGTGTCATCTCAAGCAGGTTCTATCAGACACTTGCAAAGGCTCAGAGATCTGCCCAGGAGCAGTACAGCGATTCATGGGACAGATTCTTTAACAGGGTTAAGACCTTGAATGAAAACGGAATAGATATAGGCGATTACTGTTCCAGGATGTGCGACATAATGATGACCCGTGATGACAAGATGAGACAGATGGTCAAGAAGCACTTTAAACCTGAGGACTATTTTGAAGTAAGGGATCACATGATAGGAACGGGAATGATCGGAGGAAAGGCATGCGGCATGCTGCTTGCCAGAGCGATCATCAGAAACAGGGAGCCTGATATCGATGAGATACTCGAGCCGCATGATTCCTTCTATGCGGGATCCGATCTTTACTATACATATATCGTTGACAACAACCTCTGGGATATGAGGATAAGACAGAGGACAAAGGAAGGCTACTTTGAACTTGCATCCGAATTTGCCGAAAAGATAAACGCCGGCAGCTTTTCCGATGCCATGAGGGATCAGTTTTTAAGGATAATAGAATACTACGGCCAGGATCCCTATATAATCAGATCAAGCAGTATCTTGGAGGACGGATTCGGCAATGCATTTGCCGGAAAGTATGAATCGGTCTTTTGTGTCAACAGGGGAAGCCTTGAAGAAAGACTCGATGAATTTGAGCGTGCCATAAAGACAGTCTATGCAAGCTCCATGAGCCTGTCAGCTCTTGATTACAGAAAAAGAAGGGGCCTTGATGAAAGAGACGAGCAGATGGCTCTTCTCATACAGAGAGTATCGGGTTCGTACTACGGCAGCAACTACATGCCCTGTGCAGCGGGTGTAGGTTATTCATACAGCCCGTACAGGATAATGAAGGACAGCGATCCCAATGCCGGAATGCTGAGGCTTGTCATGGGTCTTGGCACATCAGCCGTTGACAGGACAGAAGGCTCATATCCGAGGATAGTAAACCTTGATATGCCTCAAAAGACATCATATTCATCATCTGCCGACAAGCACAAGTTCTCCCAGGGCAAGGCAGAGGTCATAGACATGAACGAAAAGACTCTTAAAAAGCTTCCGCTTGAAAAGATGGAATCTGACATCCCTTCATATCTTGAAAGGATACTTCTTGAACATGACTATGATGCCGAGAGCAGATTAAGAGAAATGGGTCAGAGACGTGAAGTCAGGTTCATTTCATGCAAGGGCCTTGTCGAGAATAAGACCTTAATGGAACAGATGAGAAGGATGCTTAATTGCATTCAGGAAGAGTATGAATATCCCGTTGATACGGAATTTACCATAAACATCTCGCAAAGCGGTGAATATTCCGTTGATCTTTTGCAGTGCAGACCTCTGCAGGTACTAAAGAGCGCCGGGGGAACAGTGATACCCGACAACATAGATGAAAACCGCATTCTTTTGGAGAGCAGGGGCTCTTCCATGGGCATGTGCAAGACAACATCCCTTGATATCATCGTTTACGTTGATGCAGTTAAGTACTACAGCATGCCTTACAAGGAAAAGGATCTGGTCGCAAAGCTTATCGGAAAGATCAACTGGCATTACAGGGATCTGAATAAGCATATGATGCTCATTGTTCCGGGAAGAGTCGGTACTACATCTCCCGAACTTGGCGTGCCTACCGCATTTTCGGATATAAGTGCATACGAGATCATATGTGAGACAGAGGAGTCAAGAGCAGGATATAATCCTGAGCTCAGCTACGGCAGCCATATCTTCCAGGATCTTGTTGAAGCAAGGATTTTATATACTGCGGTTTTCAATAACGAAAAGACCATTCACTTTGAACCTGACAGGCTTTCTTCGTCAAAGGATATCGCAGGTGAATTTGATCAGTCACCTGCTCTCAAGGGCATTGTTCACGTGTATGACGTGAGTGATAAAAAGTGCGAAGTTTATAACGATATAGCAAACGAACATCTTCTCATCACATGCTGAGATATATGTTGCTTATCCACCAAAAAGGACTATAATTTTATATAAGGAATTACAAATTTGAAGGTGGGGAAAAACATATGGAAAAGGATGATGACAGAGGAAACTTTGGCAGACTGTCAAGGCAGATTCTATGTTACATACTTCTTGTATTTATAAACATCGCCTTAAACAGGCTCGTATCGAGACTTGGACTGCCGCTTTACATAGATAATGTCGGTACGCTGCTTGCCGCATTCCTTGGCGGATATCTTCCGGGCATTTTCGTGGGATATGCCACGAACATAATAAATGCAACGGCTGATCCGACCAATGCTTACTATGCGGGCATCAGTGTGCTCATCGCTGTCAGCGGTGCCTTTCTTGCAAGAAGAGGGGCGCTTGAGAAACTGTGGAAAGCTCTGCTCACCATACCTGTATTTGCATTTATCGGAGGCTTTTTAGGCTCCATACTCACATATCTCATGTACGGCTTCGGAATGGGAGAAGGCGTTTCTGCTCCTTTTGCCGCAAAGCTTCTTGAAAAGGGGTCGCTGAGCGTATTCTGGGCTCAGATGATCTCCGATGTATCGATCGATCTTGTCGATAAAGCAATCACCGTAATCATCGTATTCATCATAATAAAGCTGATCCCGAAGAAGTATCTTCACTTCATGGAGATGACAGACTGGCGTCAGAAGCCTTTCAGCGGAGAAGAGAGAAAGGCGTCTATAAAGAATTCCACAAGAAAACTGAGACTTCGCTACAAGCTTATCATAATCATCGGTACCGTAATGACCATCATCGCGTTTGTCACGGCTGCGATAAGCTATATCCTCTATCAGAGATTTGCGATAGAGCAGTTCACTCATACAGGAAACAGCGTTGCCTGCTTTGCAGCAAGCGAGATAGATGGCGACAAGGTTGAAGGATACCTTGAGAGCAGAGTAAAGGATGATGATTACTACAGGATAGAACAGTCACTTGTCGATCTGAGAGCGACCAACCCCTACATTGAATATCTGTATGTATATCAGATAAGAGAAGACGGATGTCATGTCGTATTCGATCTTGATACCGAAGAGGTTGAGGGAGCAGAACTCGGAGATGTAATCGAGTTTGATGATTCGTTCCATGACCTTTTACCCGATCTTTTAGCAGGAAACGAGATAGATCCGATAATAACGGATGATACATACGGATGGCTCTTAACAGACTATGAGCCTATAAGGGACAGCAGCGGGAAGTGTGTTGCCTATGCCTGCACCGATATAAACATGAAGGATGTCAGATTAAACGGCATAAGCTTCTTAACAAAGATACTTTCACTGTTTATAGGTTTCTTCATATTCATACTGACTCTTTGTCTGTGGCTTTCAAAATATCATCTGACATATCCGATAGATGCGATGACATTTGTTGCAAGGAAGTTTGCATATAACAGCGAACAGGACAGAGAAGCCAGTGTCGAGATGCTAAAGTCTTTGGAGATATCGACCGGAGATGAGATAGAAAATCTCTACGAGTCCATGTCAAAGACCATAAGCGAGACTGTCGGATATATCGATGAAGTCCAGAAAAAGGGCGAACAGATCGCACATATGCAAAACGGGCTCATATATATAATGGCTGACCTTGTAGAGAGCAGAGACAAGAATACAGGCGATCACGTTAAAAAGACAGCCGCATATGTAAAGCTGATACTCGATCTTTTAAAGGAACAGAATCTGTTTAGTGAATATCTGACCGATGAATTCGTCTATGACGTATATAACTCCGCTCCTTTGCATGACGTGGGAAAGATAAAGGTAAGCGATGTGATACTTAACAAGCCCGGAAAGCTTACGGATGAGGAATTTGCCATAATGAAGACTCATGCGACTGCGGGCGGTGAAGTAATAGAAAGAGCGATGGAGCTTTCAGGCGACAGCGCATTCTTAAAGGAAGCATTAAACCTTGCGACTCATCACCATGAGAAATGGGACGGCAGCGGCTATCCTGACGGACTTAAGGGTGAAGAGATACCGCTTTCTGCCCGTATAATGGCAGTATCGGATGTATTTGATGCTCTTGTCAGTGCAAGAAGCTATAAAAAGCCTTTTACATTTGAAGAGGCAATGAACATAATCAGCGAAGGCGCCGGAAAGCATTTTGATCCGGTAATCGCGAAAGTATTTATAGATAATGCCGACAGGGTAAGAGAAATAGCACAGGAACACCAGAGAACTATAGGCTAGGAGGGCAAAACATGAAGACTATCAAAACCAAGATCATGGCATGCATCATCGGATGTTCTCTTATCACTGCTCTGATAGTGGGCGCACTTTCTATCAGGAGCACGATGAAGATAACGGAATCCGAAGCAGTGGAAAACATGAATGTCAGAGGCGATTCTGTGGCAAACGAAATGGATGCGACGATAACAAGGATCGAGACGAGTGTTAACATCCTTGCTGATGTTGTTGTCGACAAGCTCGATGAGGATGCATTCTTTTCTGATAAGAACTACGCCGACGGATTTACAGACAGCATACTCGAAGAGGTATACAAATTCTCGGAGAGGACTGAAGGCGCGATAACAAGCTACATCAGATACAACCCGGAATACTCTAATCCTACTTCAGGATGCTTTTTGACAAGAGACAGCCTCTCAGATCCTTTTACGGCTGTAACACCTACGGACTTTACCATGTATGATCCGACTGACCTTGCACATGTGGGATGGTACTATATACCGGTTCAAAACGGAGCTCCCATATGGATGGATCCGTATCTTAACAGCAACATCAATGTATATATGATAAGCTACGTTGTTCCGATCTACAGTGCGGACGGCACATCAATCGGTATCGTGGGAATGGATATAGCGGTAACACAGCTTACCGATCTGGTTGATTCGGTAAATCTGTTTGACAGCGGATATGCCTTCCTTACAAAGGCTGACGGCGAGATACTTCATCATAAGAGCATAGAGACAGGCCAGATGCTCATTGATCAGGATGCAACTCTTGCAGATGCAGGCTCATATATCGCTAATGACACTGATGTAAGTGATGCCTATGACTACAGCTATCAGGGTGAGAAGAAGATGTTTGTCTTTAATACCCTGCATAACGGCATGAAGCTTATCCTTACCGCACCCGAAAAAGAGATATACGCACAGGCTTACTCACTGTTATATAAGATCCTGGGTATAGTTGTGTTTGCCATTATCATAAGTGCAGTCATCGGATTCTTTGTAAGCAACGGTCTTGTTAATCCCATTAAGACATTGACGGGAGTAATAAACAGGACAGCAAGACTTGACCTCTCAAAGACTGAAGGCGGTGATCAGCTTATAAGCCATAAGGATGAGATAGGAAAGATGGCAGGCGAAGTCCAGGTAATGAGAGCATCATTCAGGGCTATGGTCGATTCGCTCAATGATGTAGAGACGACCATAAACGGAGCCATTGAAGATCTTGACGGCATCATGAAGGAAAACAACGTCAAGACAGATGAAAACAGCGACGCTACTCAGGAGCTGGCAGCAGGCATGCAACAGGCCAGTGCAAATACACAGGCTATCGTAAGCAACGTCAGCGAAGTTAAGAGCCAGACGATGGAGATTTATGATCTTGCCGTTCAGAGTGAGTCAGAGTCAAAGAACATTTTGGCAAGAGCAGATGACATGCAGGGCAGGAGCAATGATTCAAGCGACAAGACCCACCGCATGTATGAGCTCATGAAGGAAAAGAGCAGAGAGGCTGTTGAAAGAAGCCAGGCTGTTTCAAAGATCCACGAGCTGACCGATGACATTAAAAATATTTCTTCACAGACAAACCTTCTCGCACTTAATGCAAATATCGAGGCTGCAAGAGCGGGCGATGCCGGAAGAGGATTTGCAGTCGTTGCAGGAGAGATAGGATCCCTCGCATCAGAGACATTAAATACCGTCGATAACATCGGCCGCATAGTAGAGGAAGTAAACGATGCAGTGGGAAGCATGAACGAATGCATCAGAGAACTCATGGCATTCCTTGAAGAGACAGTCCTTACAGACTATGTGATGTTCAGGGAGATGGGTGAAGGCTATCGTAACGATGCCGATTACTTCATAAATATACTCACTCAGGTAAGAGGCGCTGTTGAAAGTCTTGAAAAGAACGTTGAAGAGATCGTATCCGCATCAGATGAGATCAACAGCATGACAACTCATTCGGCTGACAGCGTATCAGAGATAGCCGCACGTTCCGATGAGATGAGGAATGCAAACGACCTCGGATACAACAAGCTGATGGATGCGAGAGCAGCCATGGATATGCTAGTTGAGATCACCGGTGAGTTTAAGCTCTAAATCCATTGACAACATAAGAATAAAAGTGTAGACTAGCACTTGGTGAAGCAAAGGCGCTTCGGGCATAACCCGAAGTGTCTTTTTTTATAAGAATAAGGTAATAAGATGATACTATGTGATGACAGACCGCATGAGGAATGCGGCGTATTCGGGATATGGGGAAGTGAAGAAGTTGATGCAGCTCACGCTGTATACTACGGCCTTACCGCCCTTCAGCACAGAGGCCAGGAATCCGCAGGCATCGTTGTATGCGATACCTTGGGTCCTATCGGAAACATATGTGCTCATAAGGGAATGGGACTGGTAAGCGAAGTATTCCATCCCGAAGTCCTTGATAAGCTTAAAGGCAACATCGGCATAGGACATGTCAGATATTCCACTGCGGGTGCAAGCTGTATCGAGAATGCACAGCCCTTTTCACTGAATTACGCAAAGGGAACACTAGCACTTGCCCATAACGGAAATGTCATAAATGCAAAGGATATGAAAGAGGAGCTTACAAAGGAGGGCGCAGTGTTTGCAGGTACCTCCGACTCCGAAGTCATCGCTTATTCAATAGCAAGAGAGAGGATGAATACCGCTTCCATAGAGGAAGCTACAATAAATGTCGCAAGAAAGCTTAAGGGGGGATATGCCCTCCTTATTATGAGTCCGCAGAAACTCATCGGTGTAAGAGATCCGCTCGGACTTAAGCCGCTGTGTCTTGGAAAGGCAGGAGACTCATATATTTTGGCTTCCGAATCGAGTGCCATTACAGCTGTTGACGGAGTGCTCATAAGAGATATAGCTCCCGGTGAGATAGTCGTTATAACAAAGGACGGCATTCAGTCAGAAACAAAGCTTGTAAGTGAGAAAAAGGCTCACTGCATATTTGAATATATATATTTTGCAAGACTTGATTCGCATATGGATGATATCAGTGTCTATGATGCAAGGATAAGAGGCGGAATGGCTCTTGCCAAAAGATATCCCGTTGATGCAGATGTGGTGACCGGTGTACCCGAATCGGGACTTACCGCAGCTGTCGGATATTCAAAGCATTCCGGGATACCGTTTATACCTGCTTTTAACAAGAACAGCTACGTGGGCAGGACATTCATAAAGCCGACCCAGTCCGAGAGGGCATCGGCAGTCCATATGAAATTAAGCGTTATCGAAAGTGTTGTGAAAAACAAGAGGATAGTTTTGATAGATGACTCCATAGTAAGGGGAACCACCATCGCGGGACTCATCGACATGATGAGAAAAGCGGGGGCTCTGGAAGTTCATGTAAGGATAAGCTCTCCTCCGTTTTTATATCCGTGCTTTTACGGCACCGATGTTCCGGATAACTCACAGCTAATCGCGACCGAGCATTCAACGGAACAGATAAGGATGCAGATAGGAGCGGATTCACTCGAATATATGAATATAGAGGATTTTGAACAGATGACAGGCGATCTTGAGATATGCAAGGCCTGCTTTGACGGAAAATATCCTGTTAAGTGAAAAGGAAAAAGTGATGAAAAGAAAGATCATACTTGAGGATGGCAGTGTCTTTTGCGGAGAAGGCTTCGGCTCTGAAAGCGACAAGACGGTGGAACTGGTATTCAACACATCCATGGTAGGATACCAGGAGATCATATCGGATCCGTCATATACCGGACAGGCGGTAGTAATGACATACCCGCTCATCGGTAACTACGGTATCAATGAGGATGACAATGAAACTATACGTCCCTCGATATCGGGTCTCATCGTTAGACAGTACTGCGACGAACCTTCTAACTTCAGATGCAGCGAGACACTCTCTGAAACAATGAAAAGATACGACATAACGGGAATAAGCGGAATCGATACCAGAAAGCTTGCCCGTCACATAAGAGACTACGGAAGCTGCAAGGCTGTCATAGTATCATATGATGAGGATACTCAGAGTGCACTTGATAAACTTAAGGAAACAGATCTTGACAGGGATGTTGTCTCCAAGGTAAGCACCACAAAAGCTTATAACGCAGGAATGATAGACGGCAAGGAAAGCAGACATATAGTTGCCATAGACTGCGGAATGAAAAGAAACATCCTAAGGGAGATGAGTGCAAGAGGCTGCAGGATAACAGTCGTGCCTTTTAATACTTCTGCTCAGGATATCCTAGCCCTTTCACCCGACGGACTCTTTGTATCAAACGGCCCCGGTGACCCCGAGGATGTAAAGGATACTATTAACACTGTTAAAAATCTGATAGGAAAGCTTCCCATCTTCGGGATATGTTTGGGACATCAGATCATTTCTCTAGCTTACGGCGCAAAGACGTACAAGCTCAAATTCGGTCACAGAGGCGGAAACCATCCCGTAAAGAATCTCAAAACAGATAAGATAGAGATAACATCACAGAACCATTCCTATGCAGTCGATACGGACAGCTTAAAGGGAACGGGTCTTGAAGTCACGCATATAAATATACTCGATAACACAGTCGAGGGAATGGAATGCATAAAGGATAAGGTGTTCTCTGTGCAATATCATCCCGAGAGCGCACCCGGACCTCAGGACAGCTCGTATCTGTTTGATGTATTTTTAAATCTGATAGATGAAAGCAGACAAAGCGTTAAGGAGGAGAAAAATGCCTAAACGTACTGACATAAAAAAGATCCTTGTCATAGGATCGGGACCGATCGTCATCGGTCAGGCTGCCGAATTTGACTATGCAGGAACCCAGGCCTGTCTCTCGCTAAGGGAAGAAGGCTATGAGGTAATACTGTGCAACTCAAATCCCGCCACCATAATGACTGATGAAGCCATTGCGGACAAGGTCTATATGGAACCTCTTACCCTTGAATTTATCGCAAAGATAATCAGGATGGAAAGACCGGATGCCATCTTACCCGGAATAGGCGGCCAGACGGGACTTAACCTTGCGATGCAGCTAGAAAAGAAGGGCATCCTAAAGGAATGCCGTGTAGAGCTTTTGGGAACAAGGACTGAGAGTATAGAAAGAGCCGAGGACAGAGAGCTGTTTAAGGAGCTCTGCATGGAACTCGGTGAACCGGTCCTGCCATCTCTTATTGCGGAGAGCATGGAGGAAGGACTTGATGCCGCGGATAAGATCGGCTATCCCGTTGTAATAAGACCCGCATTCACACTCGGAGGAACAGGCGGCGGTTTTGCCGAGGATGTGACCGAGTTTAAGGAGATAATGAAAAACGCTCTAGCACTCTCACCTGTGCATCAGGTACTGGTTGAAAAGAGCGTAAAGGGCTACAAGGAGATAGAATACGAAGTAATGCGTGATGCCAACGATACGGCCATCACCATCTGCAACATGGAAAACATAGACCCCGTAGGAATTCATACGGGTGACTCCATCGTTGTTTGTCCGTCCCAGACTCTTACAAACAAGGAATATCACATGTTAAGAGACAGCGCGCTAAAGATCATACGTGCGCTTAAGATAGAGGGCGGATGCAATGTCCAGTTTGCACTCGATCCCAAGTCATTCAAATACTACCTGATCGAAGTTAATCCAAGGGTATCGAGATCATCTGCCCTTGCATCAAAGGCAAGCGGATATCCGATCGCCAGGGTTTCGGCGAAGATAAGTGTCGGCATGCGTCTTGATGAGATAATGTTGGCCAATACTCCTGCAAGCTTTGAACCCGCACTTGACTACGTTGTATCAAAGATGCCGAGATTCCCGTTTGACAAGTTTAACGATGCAAACAACTCTCTGAGCACACAGATGAAGGCTACCGGCGAAGTCATGAGCATAGGCAGGACTGTCGAGGAAAGTCTGCTTAAGGCTATACGAAGCCTTGAGGTTGGCGTATATCATCTCTACAGCCATAAGTTTGATTCGTATTCTATGGATGAGCTTGCCGACTATATCGCTATCGGAACGGATGACCGTATATATGCCATAGCCCAGATGCTACGAATGGGATGTGATGCAGATAAGATAGCAAAGATTACGGGTATCGATGTCTTCTTCATACGCAAGCTTAAAAACATCGTCGACATGGAAAAGACCGTTGCCGAAAATATAAATGATAAGGACGTGCTCTTTAAGGCAAAGAAGATGGGATTTTCCGATAAGGAGATAGGTAACTTATGGCACATGGATGCCCACGATGTCTTTGATCTAAGAAACAGCCTAGGGATAAGACCCGTCTATAAGATGATAGATACATGCGCTTCCGAGTTTGAGAGCTATATCCCGTATTTCTATTCAACATACGAGGATGAAAATGAATCCATCATATCGGACAAGAAAAAGATAATAGTTTTGGGTTCCGGCCCCATAAGGATAGGCCAGGGTGTCGAGTTTGACTACTCTACCGTTCATGCGGTAAAGACCATAAAGGCATCGGGATATGAAGCCATCATAATAAACAATAACCCGGAGACCGTTTCAACCGACTATACAACATCCGACAAGCTCTACTTTGAACCGTTGTGTGTAGAGGATGTAATGAACATAGTCGAGATGGAAAAGCCGGAAGGCGTTATAGCCATCCTTGGAGGACAGACTGCGATAAACCTTGCAGAGCCTTTAAAGGAATACGGTGTAAAGATCATAGGCACGGACTGCAATGCGATAGAAAAGGCGGAAAACAGGGATGCCTTTGAAAAGCTTCTCCTGGAGCTTGATATACCTCAGCCAAAGGGTGTTGCTGTCACAAATATCGAAGACGGCGTAAAGGTCGCAGAAGAGATAGGCTATCCCGTACTTGTGCGCCCGAGCTTTGTTCTTGGCGGAAGAGCTATGCAGATAGTCTCAAAGGAAGCCGATATGAGGCATTACCTTAAGACTGCCGTTGAAGTTGACGAGGACAAGCCGGTCCTTGTCGATAAGTATATACGGGGCAAGGAAGTCGAAGTCGATGCGATATGCGACGGTCACGACGTATTCGTACCGGGAATTATGGAGCTTGTCGAAAGGACAGGTGTACACTCAGGCGATTCAATAAGCGTATATCCTACATTCTCTATATCCGATAAGGTAAAGGGAACCATCCTTCAGTATACAAAGAAGCTCGGCATAGGAATAGGCATAGTGGGCTTATATAACATTCAGTTCATAGTTGATGAGAATGAGAATGTATATATCATTGAGGTAAATCCCAGATCATCAAGGACAGTTCCGTTCCTTTCAAAGGCAACAGGATACTCTCTTGCGGATATAGCTACCCTTGTCATCCTTGGTGTGAGCCTAAAGGAGCAGGGCATCTTTGAACTCTACCCGAAGGAAAGAGACAGATGGTGCGTAAAGGCACCCGCATTCTCGTTTGCAAAGCTTAAGGGAATGGATGCATATCTCTCACCCGAGATGAAATCAACGGGTGAAGCGATAGGATACGATAAGACTCTGCACAGGGCAATGTACAAGGCACTGATCGCATCAGGCATAAAGCTTCAAAACTACGGTACCGTAATGGTAACCCTTGCCGACGAGGACAAGGCTGAGGCTCTCCCTCTGATAAAGAGATTCTATGACATGGGCTTTAATATCGAGGCTACCATAGGAACGGCTGACTTCTTAAAGGAGCACGGCATACGTACCAGAGTCCGCCGTAAATTAAGTGAAGGCAGCGAGGAGATACTTGACTCGATTCGTGCGGGCTATGTAAGCTACGTGATAAATACCAGAGCGATCTTATCGGGAATCCACTACGAGGACGGCGTAGCCATTAGAAGATGTGCTATAGAAAACAATGTCACGATGTTCACAAGCCTTGATACTGTCGCAGTTTTACTGGACGTATTGGAGGAGCAGACGATAAAGGTTTCAACAATTTTTTAAAAAATTTAAAAAAAGTTGTTGACAAGTCATTTTTTAAAGAGTATAGTACGACACAGAAAAGCAAAGGCGCTTTGACCAGCTGGTCGAAGCGCCCTTTTCTTTTGTAAAAAAATTAGCTTTAAAAGCAAAACGGTTTTGATTCGGGTGGCGCGGATCCGGATATAAAGACCAAAAGAAAAGGAGGATCAAAAAATGGAAAATTCTATCCCTGAACTTTTCGGAAGTCTTGTATTCAGCGATAAGATCATGAGAGAAAAACTTCCGAAGGATATGTATAAGGCACTGAGGAAGACGATCGATAATAATACCCACCTTGAACTTGATGTAGCAAACGCAGTAGCAGTTGCCATGAAGGAATGGGCAGTAGAGAACGGAGCAACACACTTCACTCACTGGTTCCAGCCGATGACAGGCTACACTGCAGAAAAGCATGACAGTTTCATCTGCCCCGTTGAAAACGGCGAAGTAATAATGGATTTTTCCGGCAAGGAACTGGTAAAGGGCGAACCCGATGCATCAAGCTTCCCTTCAGGAGGAATCAGAGCAACATTCGAGGCAAGAGGATATACAGCATGGGATCCTACAAGCCCGGCATTCATTAAAGACAAGACATTATACATTCCTACAGCATTCTGCTCATACAGCGGAGAAGCACTTGACAAGAAGACACCGCTTTTAAGATCAATGGATGCGATCAGCAAGGAAGCGGTTAAGATACTTAAGCTTCTTGGAAAGGAAGACGTAACAAACGTTCTTACAACTGTAGGACCCGAACAGGAATACTTCCTGATAGATAAGAGGGATTACAAGAGAAGAAAGGATCTGATCTTTACCGGAAGAACACTTCTCGGTGCACCTGCTCCCAAGGGACAGGAGATGGATGATCACTACTTCGGAAATCTCAAGCCCAGGGTTGCGGCATACATGCATGAGCTTGACGAGGAACTCTGGAAACTCGGGATCCCCGCCAAGACAAAGCATAACGAGGTTGCTCCCAGCCAGCATGAGCTCGCACCTGTATTTGATACAACAAACGTAGCTGTCGATCACAACCAGCTTACGATGGAGATAATGAAGAAGGTTGCTGAAAAGCACGGATATATGTGCTTACTTCATGAGAAGCCTTTCGCAGGAATAAACGGTTCAGGTAAGCATAACAACTGGTCACTGACAACAAATACCGGCGAGAACCTCTTAAATCCCGGAAAGACACCTGCAGACAATACACAGTTCTTGATCTTCCTATCAGCTGTCATCCAGGCAGTAGATGATTATGCGGATCTGTTAAGACTATCAGTTGCAAGCGCAGGAAACGATCACAGACTCGGAGCAAACGAAGCACCTCCGGCTATCATATCAATGTTCCTTGGAGAGGAGCTTACAGGTGTGATCGAAGCCATCGAAAAGGATGAGTACTTCGGCAAGGTGGAAAAGGTGATGATGGAGACCGGAGCTCAGGTTCTTCCCCACTTCACAAAGGATACAACGGACAGAAACCGTACATCACCGTTTGCTTTCACAGGCAACAAGTTCGAGTTCAGATCACTTGGTTCTTCAGTATCGGTTGCAGGACCAAACATCATGTTAAATACAGCTGTTGCAGAGTCATTAAGCATCTTCTACGAACAGCTTAAGGATGTCCCGAAGGATAAGCTTGATGAAGCGATCCACAAACTCGTAAAGGATACGATAATAAAGCATAAGAGAGTAATCTTTAACGGCAACGGATATACTCAGGAATGGGTTGACGAAGCAGAAAAGAGAGGACTGTTCAATCTCAAGTCTACACCCGATGCAATGCCTGCACTCATAGCAGAAAAGAACAAGAAGCTGTTTGCAAAGCATCACATCTACTCAGAGACAGAGCTTGAATCAAGATACGAGATAAGGATAGAGAACTATACAAAGACGATCCATATCGAGGCTCTCACACTTGAGGATATGGTACTCAAGCAGTTTGCACCGGCTCTCATGAAATACATCGACGAGCTTACACAGTCTGCACTGTCTAAGAAACAGCTTGGAATCGATCCTGCTGTATCAACTCAGACAGAACTGATCAAGAAGCTCTCAAGCTACTATGAGGATGTCATTAAGGCAACAGAGAAGCTTGCAAAGGATGTTGCAGCAGCTGAGGCAATGGAAGCAGATATCAACCAGGCTAAGTTCTATCATGATACGGTTATTGCTGACATGGAAGAGATCAGAAAATACGCCGATCAGGCAGAGCCTCTGATCCCTGAAGGATATCTTCCTTATCCTACATACGAACAGATGCTGTTCTATGTATAAACAGATCTATATACTAAGACTTACGCAAAGGCGCGTTCCGCGGGGAACGTGCCTTTTTCAATATCAAAAAATGAGGAGTGATTATTATGACGACAGAGATTTTAGAAGCTATCCATAGCGAAGTGTATGGTGTGTGGTTCTTGATAGGTGCCGCACTGGTCTTCTGGATGCAGGCCGGATTCGCGATGTGCGAAGCGGGCTTCACCAGAGCAAAGAACTCAGGAAACATCATAATGAAGAACCTGATGGACTTCTGTATAGGTACAGTGATGTGGTTCATCTGCGGTGCATCCTTGATGCTCGGCGAAAACATGCTTGGCGGATTTGCCGGAAAGTTTTCATTTGATGTATTCAGTTCATACGGCAGTTTTGATTATTCGGCTTTTGTATTCAACCTTGTGTTCTGTGCAACAACAGCGACCATCGTTTCAGGATCAATGGCTGAAAGAACAAAGTTTTCTTCATACTGCATCTACTCAGCAGTTATATCAGCCATCATCTATCCGATAGAGGCTCACTGGACATGGGGCGGCGGATTCTTAGCTGAATGGGGATTCCACGATTACGCCGGTTCAACATGTATCCATATGGTCGGCGGTATCTGTGCCCTGATCGGTGCCTGGATGCTCGGTCCCAGAATCGGAAAGTTCGTTAAGGACAAAGACGGCAAGGTTACAAAGGTTAACGCATTCCCCGGTCACAACCTGGTAGTCGCAGCACTCGGTGTATTCATCCTCTGGCTTGGCTGGTACGGATTCAACGGTGCGGCAGCAACAGATGTTGAGACACTCGGTTCAGTATTCTTAACAACAACAGTAGCCCCTGCAGTAGCAACAGTAGTATGTATGATCTTCACATGGGTCAAATACGGCAAGCCCGATGTTTCAATGTGCTTAAACGCTTCCCTTGCAGGTCTTGTAGCAATCACAGCTCCCTGTGACGTAACAGACTGTGCAGGCGCAGCCATCATCGGTGTTGTAGCAGGACTTTTGGTAGTATTCGGTGTATGGTTCACAGATAACGTGGTACACGTAGACGATCCCGTCGGTGCCGTTGCGGTTCATATGTTCAACGGTATCTGGGGTACGATAGCAGTCGGACTCTTTGCAACAGAAACAGCTCCCGGTTTTGCACTCGCAGGCATTAACGAAGGACTTTTCTACGGCGGCGGATTTACACAGCTTGTTAAACAGCTTGGCGGTATGGCAGTTACTATCGCATGGACAGTAGTAACGATCATCATTACCTACTCTCTGATAAAGAAATTCAACGGCCTCAGAGTATCAGAGGAAGAGGAGATCATCGGTCTTGACAGAACAGAACACGGTCTTACAAGTGCTTATGCAGGCTTCAGCATAATGGATATCTCAAACACAATGACAATGGATGTCAACGAGAACACAAGCCTTGGTTCGGATGTATACGAAGAGGCGAGCGAAGCAGCAAAGGATGCGGCAGTAAAGGTTGTAAACGCATTCCCTGCAACAGGCATAAGCAAGGTTGTTATCATCTCAAGACTGTCTAGATATGACACATTAAGAAAAGCAATGAACGAACTCGGTGTGACCGGTATGACGGTAACACAGGTTATGGGATGCGGCATACAGAAGGGTGCCGGCGAGAAGTACAGAGGTGTTGAAGTCGATGCTACACTGCTTCCTAAGGTGAAGGTAGAAGTAGTCGTAAGCAAGATACCTGTACAGGCAGTCATAGATGCGGCAAAGAAAGCGCTTTTCACAGGACATATCGGAGACGGAAAGATATTTGTATATCCTGTTGAAAAGGTCGTTAAGATCAGAACAGGTGAAGAGGATTACGATGCTCTTCAGGATGTTGAATAACATTTAAAAGAAAAACATAGCTTCAATGCCGGGGCGTCCAAAAGGGCGGCTCGGCTTGAAGATGTTTATAATATACCGGTTTAGGAGGAATAAGATATGTGCTCGATCATGGGATATAAGGGAGGAAGTGTTGCGTTAGACAAATTCAAGCAGCACTTCGACAAAACGACATCCAGAGGTCCCGATATGCAGCGTATCAGACAGTACGGTGATGTAACACTGGGGTTTGAGAGACTTGCGATCATGGGACTTTCACTGGAAGGAATGCAGCCTTTCGAACTGAATAACAACGCGATTGTCTGCAACGGAGAAGTCTACGGATTCAGAAAACTGAAAAAAGAACTTGAGAAGGAATATACATTCGCAAGCGATTCCGACTGCGAGATACTCCTTCCCATGTATGAAAAATACGGAACGGAAATGTTTGCAATGCTCGATGCCGAGTATGCATGTATCATATATGATGCCAAAAAGGATGATCTTGTAGCAGCAAGGGATCCGATAGGCATAAGACCGTTATTCTACGGTCATACAGATGCCGGCGAGATAATGTTTGCCAGCGAAGCAAAAAACCTTGTGGGACTTGTAGGTGAAGTGAAGGCATTCCCTCCGGGACACTACTACGTTGACGGAAAGTTTGTATGCTACAGGGATATGACTGAAGTTAAGGAAGTTGTTAAGGATGATATCGAAACGGTATGCAAAAACATCCATGACAAGCTCGTTGCAGGTATCGAAAAGAGACTTGATGCAGATGCACCTTTGGGCTTCCTTTTAAGCGGTGGTCTTGACAGCTCACTCGTATGTGCTGTTTCAGCAAAGATACTTAACAAGCCCATAAAGACATTCGCTATCGGAATGAACACCGATGCGATCGATCTTAAGTATGCAAAGGAAGTTGCTGATCATATAGGAAGCGACCACAAAGAGATAATAATAACAAGGGACGATGTGATCAATTCTCTCGAAGAGGTAATATCGATCCTCGGAACATATGATATCACGACTATAAGAGCCAGCATGGGAATGTACCTTATCTGCAAGGCCATTCATGAACAGACTGATATAAGAGTTTTAATGACAGGAGAGATATCAGACGAGCTTTTCGGATACAAGTACACAGACTTTGCTCCTGATGCAGCAAGCTTCCAGGAAGAAGCCGCAAAGCGTATAAGAGAGCTTTACATGTATGACGTGCTTCGTGCAGACAGATGCATCTCATCTAACTCAATGGAAGCAAGAGTTCCTTTCGGTGATCTTGATTTTGCAAGCTACGTAATGAGCATAGATCCCGAGATGAAGATGAACAAGTACAACAAGGGTAAATACCTCTTAAGACATGCTTTTGAAGGCGACTATCTTCCCTATGACATCTTAATGAGAGAAAAGGCAGCCTTTTCCGATGCGGTAGGCCATTCAATGGTAGATCACCTAAAGGAATACGCAGAGGAAGTTTACAGCGATGCACAGTTTGAAGAAGAGATCAAAAAGTATGATTTTGCCACACCTTTTACAAAGGAATCTCTTTTATACAGACAGATATTTGAAAAGTACTACCCGGGTCAGGCACATATGATCGCAGACTTCTGGATGCCTAACAAGAACTGGGAAGGATGCAATGTAAACGATCCAAGTGCAAGAGTACTTTCAAACTACGGAGCAAGCGGGGAATAAATATGGTTAAGTATGTATTTGTTACAGGAGGCGTTGTTTCCGGACTTGGAAAGGGAATAACGGCAGCCTCCCTCGGAAGACTTTTAAAAGCCAGAGGCTATCATGTGACCATGCAGAAATTCGATCCGTACATCAACGTGGATCCGGGAACCATGAACCCCATCCAGCACGGAGAGGTCTTTGTTACCGATGACGGAACGGAAACTGATCTTGATCTTGGTCACTATGAGAGATTCATAAACGAGAACTTAGATTATAACTCAAATGTTACAACGGGAAAGATTTACTGGTCGGTGTTAAACAAGGAAAGACACGGAGACTACGGCGGAGGTACCGTCCAGGTAATACCTCATATCACAAACGAGATAAAGGACAGGATATACAAGGCAAAGAGCGATGACGAGGAAACGATCTCGATCATAGAGATAGGCGGAACCGTCGGAGATATCGAAAGCCAGCCCTTCTTAGAAGCAATAAGACAGTTTCAGGCCGAGGTTGGAAGAGACAATGCGATAATCATTCAGGTAACTCTCATTCCTTATCTGAAGGCTTCGGGCGAGATGAAAACAAAGCCCACCCAGATGAGTGTCAAGAGCCTGCAGAGCATGGGCATATGGCCCGACATCTTAGTATGCAGATCCGATTATCCTATCGATGATCATATGAGAGAAAAGATCGCACTGTTCTGTAACGTAAAAAAAGAGCATGTGCTGCAAAACCTCGATGCCCCTTCACTGTATGAAGTGCCGCTGATGTTAGAGAACGAGCATCTTGCTCAGGCGGTTTGTGAATGCCTTAAGATAAACTGTCCCGAACCTGATCTAAATCAGTGGAAGAAGATGGTTGAAGATTTCCACAATCCTACCGATCAGGTGACCATAGCACTTGTAGGAAAATATGTTGAGCTTCATGATGCATACCTTAGCGTAGTCGAATCCCTTAAACACGGAGGCATCGCAAACCACGCAGAGGTAAACATCAAATGGATAGATTCAGAGCTCATAAATGAAGACAATACAGAAGATACATTCAGGGATGTCGACGGGATACTGGTTCCCGGAGGTTTCGGCCACAGAGGTACAGAGGGAAAGATCCTCGCAGCCAAATATGCGAGAGAAAACAACATCCCCTACCTCGGACTATGTCTGGGCATGCAACTGGCCATAGTCGAGTTTGCAAAAAATGTTTGCGGACTAAAAGATGCCGACAGCACGGAGTTTACACCGGATACAAAAAACCCCGTCATCTGTATACTGCCTGACAAGGAAGGCATAGAGGACATCGGAGGAACGTTAAGACTCGGAGCATATCCGTGCAGACTGAAAAAAGATACGATCGCTTACAGGCTCTATAAGAAAGAGGATATAAGCGAACGACACAGGCACAGATATGAGGTAAACAACGAGTACCGAGACATTCTGACAGGAAGCGGAATGATACTTTCCGGAACATCGCCTGACGGATACATAGTCGAGATGATAGAGCTTAAGGATCATCCGTTCTTTGTAGCCACACAGGCACATCCGGAATTCAGATCAAGACCCGATGAACCTCATCCTTTATTCAAAGGACTTATCGAAGCGGCCCTTATCATGAAAGGGACCCGATAGAAAGGAATATATATGCAAGTATCAAGGACTTTATATGAATCACAATTCGAACATGATAACTGCGGTATAGGCGCCGTTATCAACATACATGGCAAAAAGAGCCATTCAATAGTCGACGATGCTTTAAAGATCGTCGAGAATCTGGAACACAGAGCCGGCAAGGACGGAGAAGGAAAGACAGGAGACGGTGTCGGCATACTCACTCAGATACCCCATAAATACTTTAAGAAAGTATGCGGTGAATTAAATATCGCCATAGGAAATGAAAGAGAATACGGCGTAGGCATGTTCTTCTTTCCAAGCAACGAATTAAAGAGAAGCCAGGCGATGAAGATGTTTGAGGTCATAGTTGAAAAGGAAGGCCTTAAATTCCTCGGCTGGAGAAAAGTTGCGACATTTGAAAAGGTTCTGGGCAAAAAGGCACTTGAAAGCTGCCCCGATATCTATCAGGGATTTATCAAAAGACCAGCTGCCATAAGCGATGACCTTGCTTTTGACAGAAAGCTCTACATCGTAAGAAGAGTATTTGAACAGAGTAACGAAAACACATACGTTCCTTCTCTTTCCGGAAGAACGATAGTCTACAAGGGAATGTTTCTGGTAAGCCAGCTAAGAACATTCTTTGCAGATCTTCAGGATAAGGATTTTGAATCTGCCATCGCTCTTGTTCATTCAAGATTTTCAACAAATACAAATCCCAGCTGGTTAAGAGCTCATCCCAACAGGCTGGTTGTACATAACGGCGAGATAAATACCATAAAGGGAAATGTCGACAAGATGCTTGCCAGAGAAGAAACCATAGCAACAAGCCTCTTTTCAGCAGAGGATCTTACAAAGGTACTTCCCATCATCTCTGCAGAAGGCAGCGATTCCGCAATGCTTGACAATGCCCTTGAATTCATGATCATGGGCGGAATGGATCCCGCTCTTGCAGCGATGGTATTAATCCCCGAGCCCTGGGAGCACAATGATACGATCTCTCAGGAAGAGAGAGACTTCTACCAGTACTATGCGACCATGATGGAGCCCTGGGACGGTCCCGCATCGGTCCTGTTCTCAGACGGTGATGTTCTCGGAGCAATATTAGACAGAAACGGTCTCAGACCTTCAAGATACTATGTCATGGATGACGGAAGAGTCATCATTTCTTCAGAAGTCGGTGCCTTAAAGGTAGATGAAAAGCACATCCTTAAAAAGGAAAGACTTCATCCCGGAAAGATGCTCCTTGTTGATACAAAGCAGGGTGCGGTAATCCTTGATTCAGAGCTTAAGCAGCGTTATGCGAGCAGGGAGCCTTACGGCGAATGGCTCGATTCCAACCTTATAAACCTGCATGATATAAAGATACCGAATGAAAAGATCAAAAAATACGAGCCTGACGAGCTCATAAGACTTCAGAAGTCATTCGGATATACATACGAGGATTACAAGGAACAGATCTGCAACATGGCCCTTAACGGCAGCGAGCACATAGGAGCCATGGGTATAGATACTCCCCTTGCAGTGCTTTCAAAACAGTATCAGCCTCTGTTTTACTATTTCAAGCAGCTCTTTGCCCAGGTAACCAATCCTCCGATCGATGCGGTAAGAGAAAAGATAGTGACCGCTACAACGATCTATGTCGGAAAAAACGGTAATCTTTTGGAGGAAAAGCCTGAAAACTGCGAAGTATTAAAGATAAAGAATCCGATATTATCAGACCTTGATCTGTTAAAGATATCCCAGCTAAACAAGCCGGGACTTAAAGTTGAGAAAGTGTCAATGCTCTTTTACAAGAGCACTCCTCTTGAGAGAGCTATTGATCACCTTTGCGTCGAAGTTGACCGAGCATACAAGGACGGCGCAACCATACTTATTCTCTCCGACAGGGGTGTTGACGAAAACCACGTAGCCATACCTTCACTTCTTGCCGTGGCGGCTGTACACAATCACCTGGTAAGGACTAAGAAGTGCACTGCTATGTCTCTTATCCTTGAATCAGGCGAACCGAGAGAGGTACACCATTTCGCAACACTCCTGGGATTCGGTGCAAGTGCCGTTAATCCCTACCTTGCGCATGCATCAGTAATGCGTCTTATCGAAGAGGGAATACTTGACAAGGATTACTATGCAGCATGTGATGACTATGACCATGCAGTAATCCAGGGCATCGTAAAGATCGCATCAAAGATGGGTATAAGCACCATCCAGTCATACAGAGGAAGCAGGATCTTTGAAGCTGTAGGTATTTCAAAGTCTGTTATAGACAAGTACTTTACGGGTACCGTATCACGTATAGGCGGTATCACTTTGGAGGATATAGCAGCCAATACAGACAGACAGCACTCAAAGGCATTTGATCCTCTTGGTCTTGCAACCGATATGACTATCGATTCCATCGGCAGACACAAGATGCGTTCACAGGGAGAGGCACACAGATACAATCCCCAGACCATACATATGCTCCAGCTTGCAACACGCGAGGGAAGCTATGAGAAATTCAAACAGTATACACAGATGATAGACTCTGAGCAGACAGGATATATAAGAAGCCTTATGGACTTTGAATATCCTAAAAAAGGAGTTCCGATCGAGGAAGTAGAGAGCGTTGATGAAATCGTAAAGAGATTCAAGACAGGTGCGATGTCATACGGTTCTATATCCGAGGAAGCTCATGAAGCTCTTGCCATTGCCATGAACAGACTTAAGGGTAAGTCAAACTCAGGTGAAGGCGGTGAGAGCGATGAGAGACTTGAGAGCGCAGGCACCGATCATGACAGAAGCTCTGCGATAAAGCAGGTGGCAAGCGGAAGATTCGGTGTAACGAGCAGATATCTTGTAAGCGCAAGAGAGATACAGATAAAGATGGCTCAGGGAGCAAAGCCCGGTGAAGGAGGTCATCTCCCGGGTAAGAAGGTTTATCCCTGGATAGCTAAGACCAGACATTCAACACCCGGTGTAAGTCTTATATCTCCTCCTCCTCACCATGATATATATTCGATCGAGGATCTGGCTCAGCTAATCTATGACCTTAAGAATGCAAACAAGGATGCACGTATCTCTGTAAAGCTTGTTTCCGAGGCAGGTGTCGGAACGATAGCAGCCGGTGTTGCAAAGGCAGGCGCAGGCGTAATCCTTATCTCAGGCTATGACGGAGGAACAGGTGCAGCACCCTTAAGCTCAATACATAACGCAGGTCTTCCATGGGAGCTTGGTCTTGCTGAGACTCACCAGACTTTAAAGCAGAACGGCTTAAGAAGCAGAGTTGTCATAGAGACAGACGGAAAGCTCATGAGCGGCAGGGATGTAGCGATAGCAGCGATCCTTGGTGCAGAGGAATTCGGTTTTGCAACCGCTCCACTTGTAACCCTCGGATGCGTGATGATGAGAGTCTGCAATTTAGATACCTGTCCTATGGGTGTTGCAACACAAAACCCCGAGCTTAGAAAGAGATTTATCGGAAAGCCCGAGTATGTCGTTAATTTCATGAGATTCATCGCTGAAGAGCTTCGTGAATACATGGCAAAGCTCGGTGTAAGAAAAGTAGATGAGCTTGTCGGCAGGATAGATCTTATAAAGAAAAAGGAAGGCTTAAGCGGCATTGAATCAAAGATAGAGCTTGACAGGATAATCACTCCCGCAACTGAGGGAAGCAATACATTTGATCCAAAGGCCATATATGACTTTGAACTTTATAACAAGAAGGATCAGAAGCTTCTTGACAGTGACAAAACTCTTAAGGAAGCCATAACAGGCTCAAAGAAAGCAAAACTATCCGTAGAAGTAGAAAACATAGACAGAGCATTCGGTACTCTTATCGGAGCCGAGATTACAAGAGCTCACCACGAAGGACTCAAGGAAGACAGCATAACGATCGATTGCAAGGGTGCAGGCGGACAGAGCTTCGGTGCATTCATTCCTTCGGGACTTACCCTTGATCTGACCGGTGATTCAAATGACTACTTCGGAAAAGGCTTATCCGGCGGAAAACTGATAATCAAGGCACCAAAGGATGCAGCCTATGATGCGGAAAACAACATCATAGTAGGTAACGTTGCTCTTTACGGTGCAACAAGCGGTGAGGCATATATCGCTGGAATGGCAGGCGAGAGATTCTGTGTAAGAAACTCAGGTGCAAAGACCGTTGTCGAAGGCGTCGGTGAACACGGCTGCGAATACATGACAGGCGGTGTTGCGGTCATCCTCGGAAGCACAGGAAAGAACTTTGCAGCCGGCATGAGCGGCGGTATAGCTTATGTCCTTGACGAGCACAACATGCTCTATAGAAACCTCAACAAGGAAATGGTCCTCATGGAAAAGGTTGAGCATAAGGCTGATAAAGAGGAATTAAGAAATCTACTTAAGAAGCATGTTCAGTATACGGGTTCGAACAAGGCAAAAGCAGTCCTTGATGACTTTGATAACTACCTTGGAAAGTTTAAGAAGATAATACCTGCAGACTACAAGAAGATAATGCAGTATACGGAGGAATTCATCGAACGGGGCCTGAGCCTCGAGGAGGCGCAGATAGATGCGTTCTATGCAGCAACCTCGAAAGGAGGTGACAGATAATGGGAAAGCCTACAGGATTTTTGGATTATGAAAGAAAAGACTCCATTGCAGTTAAGCCTGAAGAGAGGATAAAGAACTTTAACGAGTTCCATACACCCCTTGAGAGAAACGATCAGATGCTTCAGGGAGCAAGATGCATGGACTGTGGCATACCCTTCTGTCAGGCGGGAGTGATGATAGCGGGAATGGCAAGCGGATGTCCGCTGCATAACCTCGTACCCGAAACAAACGAACTCGTTTATAAGGGTAACTGGGAACAGGCATATATAAGACTAAGCAAGACCCATTCATTCCCCGAGTTTACCTCAAGAGTATGTCCCGCTCTTTGTGAAGCAGCCTGCACATGCGGCCTTCACAGCGCACCCGTTGCCACAAAGGATAACGAGGCTGCCATCATCGATTATGCATTTGAGCATGACCTTGTAACAGAAGAGATACCAAAGGTTCGCACCGGCAAGAAGGTAGCAGTAATAGGAAGCGGCCCTTCAGGTCTTGCAACGGCGCAGCTCTTAAATAAGAGAGGCCACAGCGTGACCGTATTTGAAAGAAGCGATCGCGCAGGCGGACTTCTTAGATACGGCATACCAAACATGAAGCTTGACAAGAGATCGATAGATCGAAGGATAAGCTTAATGGAAAAAGCCGGCATAGAATTTAAATGCGGCGTAAATGTCGGAAAGGACATAAGCGCCGATGAGATACTTAAGGAATATGACAGAGTCGTTCTTTGCTGCGGCGCATCAAACCCCAGAGACATTAAGGCACCCGGAAGGGATGCCAAGGGCATCTACTTTGCCGTTGACTTCTTAAAGGAAGTGAGCAAAAAGCTCATGGATAATGACTATGACAGCGAAAAAGTCATAAACGCAAAAGATTTCAGCTTCGGATCTCTTGAAGGAAAGAGAGTCATAGTAATAGGCGGCGGCGATACGGGTAATGACTGTGTCGGAACAAGCATAAGACTTAAGGCCGAAGATGTTACACAGATAGAGATGATGCCTCCCGCACCCGAGTGCAGGGCAGATAACAACCCGTGGCCCGAATGGCCGAAAGTTTTAAAGACCGACTACGGCCAGGAAGAAGCTATCTACTGCTACGGAAAGGATCCTAGAATATTCAAGACTACTGTCACCGAGTTCATAAAGGATAAGAAAGGTGCTCTTAAGGGCGTTAAGACCGTAGAGCTTGAAAGAGTTCTTGATAAGGAAACCGGACGAATGAACATGGTACCCGTAAAGGGAACGGAAAAAGAGCTCAAGGCCGATCTGGTACTTATCGCTGCAGGCTTCCTTGGAAGCGAAACTTACGTGACAGAGCAGTTTAAGGTGGATGTCAACGAAAGAACAAATGTAAAGACAGAGACTGGCTCACACAAGACATCAAACGAAAAGATATTTACCGCGGGAGATATGCACAGAGGACAGTCACTTGTTGTCTGGGCCATAGCCGAGGGAAGAGAGGCCGCAAAACAGGTCGATGAATCCCTTATGGGTTATTCAAATTTCTAAATTGCCTATAAAATACTTGCATATAGGATTGTCCTGTTGTATAACCTACTTATAAAGCAGGACAAAGGCGTTCTGAGACAGATGTGCATGCATCTGTTTCGGGGCGCTTGTTTTTTGATTGGAGGGAATATGTTAAAGATCAACGAAGACTATCTGAAACTGAGAGGAAGCTACCTTTTTTCAGATATAGCAAAGAAAGTAAAAGCATTTGGTGAAGCCAACCCGGATAAAAAGATAATAAGACTCGGAATAGGAGATGTAACGCTTCCCCTTGTACCCGCCGTTACAGATGCACTCCACAGTGCAGTCGACGAGATGGGAAATAAGGATACATTCAAAGGCTATGCCCCCGATCTTGGATATGACTTTTTAAGGGATACGATAGTTAAAAAGGTTTATGAGCCTCTCGGATGTAAGATAGAGAGCGATGAGATATTTGTAAGCGACGGAGCAAAGTCTGATTCGGGAAACATCCAGGAGATATTTGCACACGACAACGTGATCGCAGTCTGCGACCCGGTCTATCCCGTATATGTAGATTCAAACGTTATGGCCGGAAGAACGGGCAGCTTTGATGAACTTAAAGGTCAGTGGTCCGATGTACTTTACATGCCGTGTACAAAGGAAAACAACTTTACACCCGAGATACCCGAGAAAGAAGCCGATGTCATCTATCTGTGCTTTCCAAACAACCCCACGGGCGAAGTCATAACAAAGGACGAGCTTCAGAAATGGGTCGATCATGCAAACCATACGGGTGCAGTGATCATCTATGATGCAGCATATGAAGCTTATATAAGCGAGGATAACATCCCTCACAGCATTTATGAGTGTGACGGAGCCCAAAGCTGTGCCATAGAACTGAGATCATTTTCAAAGAATGCGGGCTTTACGGGCTTAAGACTCGGATATACAGTCGTTCCCAAGGAGCTTGTAAGAGGCGGCACAAAGCTTAACACACTCTGGGCAAGAAGACACGGAACAAAGTATAACGGAGCTCCCTATATAGTACAGCGCGCGGGTCAGGCTGTTTACTCAGACATAGGCCAGGCTCAGATAAAGGAGCAGATAGCATATTACAAGAGGAATGCGACATATATCTATGAAAGCCTTAAAAACCTTGGCTTTGAAGTATACGGCGCCATTAACTCACCCTATATATGGCTTAAGACTCCCGATCAGATGACAAGCTGGGAATTCTTTGACATGCTCCTTAACAAGGCAGCAGTCGTAGGAACACCCGGTGTGGGCTTTGGACCTCACGGCGAAGGATACTTCAGACTGACCGCTTTCGGTGACCATGAAGCTACCAAAGAAGCTGTTGAAAGGATTAACCTATTGACAAGGTAGGTAGATGCATGATATATTACCTACCAAGATAGTAGGTAAAGGAGCATCTGCCATGGATAAATTCATATATATGGACAATGCAGCCACAACAAGGGTTGCAAAAGAAGTGCTTGATTCAATGATCCCGTACTTTACAGAATTTTACGGAAATCCTTCAAGCGCATATACATTTTCGGGAAAGATCGCCGATGAAGTCTTAAAGGCCAGAGGAGAGATCGCAGCCACAATAGGTGCCAAGGAAAGAGAGATACTCTTTACAGGCGGCGGAAGCGAATCCGACAACTGGGCTTTAAAGGGAGTCGCTGATGCACTTAAGGAAAAAGGCAATCATATCATAACAACAAAGATAGAGCATCATGCCATTCTTCATACGTGCGAGTACCTGGAAAAGCACGGATATGAAGTAACATATCTGAATGTAGATAAAAACGGACTTGTCGATCTTAATGAACTTGAAAAAGCCATAACCGATAAGACCATCCTAATCTCAGTCATGTTTGCAAACAACGAGATAGGAACTATCGAACCTGTAAAGGAGATAGGAAGGATAGCTCATGAGCACGGTATATATTTTCATACCGATGCGGTCCAGGCTTTCGGCCATGTCCCGATAAACGTCGATGAGCTAAACATCGATCTTATGAGTGCGAGCGCACACAAGATAAACGGACCAAAAGGAATAGGATTCTTATATATCCGCTCAGGCGTTAAGATCTCAAACCTTATTCACGGAGGAGCACAGGAGTATTCAAAGAGAGCCGGAACAACAAACGCAGCCGGCATAATCGGATTTGCAAAGGCAGCAAAGCTTGCCGCTCAAAACATGGAAGATACAATCAAATATGAGACAAACCTGCGTGACAGACTGATAAAGAGAGTCACTCAAGAGATACCGTATTCGATAGTAAACGGTGATCTTAATAGCAGACTATCAAACAATGCAAACTTCTGCTTCAGATTCATTGAGGGTGAATCACTTCTTATCCTTCTTGATCAGAACGGCATATGTGCTTCAAGCGGTTCTGCCTGCACATCGGGAAGTTTAGACCCTTCACATGTGCTTCTTGCGATAGGCCTTCCCCATGAGATAGCTCACGGTTCTGTAAGGCTTACGATATCAAAGGAAACTACGATCGAGGATATCGACTATACGGTAGATACCTTAAAGAAGATCATAGACAGATTAAGGAGCATGTCACCGTTATACGAGGATTTTGTAAAGAAGAATAAGGAGGCGGCAGGATGAGTCAGGTCACGGAATACAGCAGCAAGGTAATGGATCATTTCTCAAATCCGAGAAATGTGGGAGAGATAGAAAATCCGTCAGGAGTCGGGACCGTAGGAAATGCAAAGTGCGGCGACATCATGAGGATGTATCTTGATATAGATGAAGATCATGTGGTAAGAGAAGCGAAGTTCAAGACATTCGGATGCGGTGCAGCGATTGCAACAAGCTCAATGGCAACGGAACTTGTAAAGGGCAAGACTGTAGAAGAAGCCTTAAAGGTAACAAACAAGGCCGTAATGGAAGCACTTGACGGACTTCCGCCCATAAAGGTGCACTGTTCTCTGCTTGCAGAGGAAGCGATACATGCAGCGCTCTGGGACTATGCAACAAAAAACAATATAACAATTGATGGACTAAAGCCCCCTGTAAATGATATAAATGAAACAGAGGAGTTTTATCAGACAAAGGGATAAATCCAAACGGAGGAAAAAGTTTGAACATACAGCAGATAAAATACGTACTCGAAGTGGCATCAAGCTCTTCAATGAGAGATGCGGCAACAAGGCTTTTCATCTCGCAGCCTGCTCTTTCATCAAGCATCAGGGATCTTGAGGATGAGCTGGGAATACTTTTGTTTGAGAGAACAAACAAGGGTATCTCGCTTACGGATGAAGGCAGGGAGTTTGTAAACTATGCAAAGAAGGCTGTAGGCCAGTATGAGATCTTAGAGGACAGATATCTTTCAAAAAACAGCGACAAGGCTCATTTCAGCGTTTCAACTCAGCACTATAACTTTGCGATAAAGGCATTTGCCGATGTCATTAAAAAGGACTATCCCGAAAAGTTCATCTTTTCCATCCATGAAACAAAGACAAGACATGTTTTGGAAGATGTAAGGACTCTAAAGAGCGAAGTAGGAGTCATCTCATTTTCGGGTGCCAACGAAGGCGTTATCAAAAAGCTCTTTAAGGAATATCAGCTCGACTTTACACCTCTCATGCAGAGAGAGACATATATATACGTATGGGAAGACCATGAGTTTGCCGGAAGAAAAGAGATATCTCTCGACGAGCTTAAAGACTATCCGTGCGTTACCTTTGACCAGAGCGATGACAGCAACTTCTATCTGACTGAGGAAGCAATGGCCGACTATGACTTTGAAAAGATGATAAAGTCAGACGATAGAGCTACCACGATGGAGCTCATCGCAGATCTTAAAGGATACTCAATAGGAAGCGGAATGCTCTCCGGTGATGATGTCATACTTAAGGGCCTCGTATCCATAAAGCTTAAGGAAGAGGATCCTTTAATGATAGGATATATCACCAGACAGGGAAGCAGCATGAGCGAATACGGAAAGGCGTATATAGAGGAGCTTTTAAAGTACAAGGAGTTATAAGGATCGCTTATCACCGACGATCGAAACGATCAAATTTTCAAAACTGAATATCGATGCTATGATAAGACCATCAAAGCAAGCAACTCACGAAGGAGGAAACACAGATGAAAAATATGATGTGTACATGTATGAATATTCGAATGCTTAACCCCCGGGTGTGTAACACGGCTTGCTGTCCGGCTCATTTGTCGGATGAACGGATCAGATGATCTGTCATTTCAGATAGTTGATCAGCCGATGCCCGGGGAACTACCCGGGCATTTTTTACTGCCCATAACTAAAGAATAAAGATAAACGAAAATGAGATTTGATCAAAAAGGAGAATATAAAAATGAGCGATTACAGATTTGAAACTTTACAGATACACGTAGGACAGGAAGATGCAGATCCTTCAACAGATTCAAGAGCGGTTCCGATATACCAGACAACATCATACGTATTCCATGACAGCAAGGATGCCGCAGACCGCTTCAGTCTTTCAGCAGGCGGAAACGTATACGGAAGAATAACAAACACAACACAGGACGTGCTTGAAAAGAGACTGGCTTCTCTTGAAGGCGGAAGCGCAGCACTCGCAGTTGCAACAGGTGCCGCAGCGATAAGCTATACGATCGAGGCACTCGCACCAAACGGCGGACACGTTGTTGCACAGAAGACAATCTACGGCGGAAGCTTCAATCTGCTTTCTCACACACTTCCTCAATACGGAATTGAGACAACATTTGTTGATGCACATAATTTGAGCGAAGTTGAAAATGCCATAAAGGACAACACAAGGGTCGTATATCTTGAGACACTCGGTAATCCCGGAAGCGACATCCCCGATATCGATGCCATCGCTGAGATAGCTCATAAGAGAGGCATACCTGTAGTTGTTGACAACACGTTTGGAACACCCTATCTTATCAAGCCATTTGAACACGGTGCAGACATAGTGGTTCATTCAGCAACAAAGTTTATCGGCGGACACGGAACGACTCTCGGAGGAATAATAATCGAGTCAGGCAAGTTTGATTTTAAGGCAGGAAACAGATTCCCTCATATCACAGAGCCCAACCCCAGCTACCACGGACTGTCATTTTATGATGCACTCGGTCCTGCAGCATTCGTAACATATATCCGCACGATCCTGCTTCGTGATACGGGTGCGAGCATCTCACCGTTTAATGCATTCCTTCTTTTACAGGGAGTAGAGACACTCTCACTCAGACTAGAGCGTCATGCATACAACACAAAGAAGGTCGTTGAATATCTTTCAAAGCATCCTCTTGTTGAGAAGGTAAATCATCCGGCGATAGAAGATCATCCCGATCATGAGCTTTACAAGAGATTCTTCCCAAACGGCGGAGCATCTATATTCACATTTGATATAAAGGGTGGCCAGGAAGAGGCATGGAAGTTCATCGACAACCTAAAGATCTTCTCTCTTCTTGCAAACGTAGCCGATGTAAAGAGCCTTGTGATCCATCCCGCATCAACTACTCATTCACAGTTATCGGGCAAGGATCTTTTGGATACAGGCATCAAGCCAAACACCATAAGGCTCTCGATCGGTACAGAACACATCGATGACATCATCGCGGACCTTGAAAACGGTTTCGCTGCAATAAGTTAACTAGTGGCAGGGCAATGCCCTGCCATATCTGATAAAAGAGGTAAGTTATGAAAGCTGAAAACGCATTTGTTGAATTTGAAACTGAGGAAGCTGATTCGTTTCCGGAGATATTTGAACTGAATATAGTAAGCGGAGGATGCCATATATACGGCTATCTGCTTGCACCCGACAAGAGAATAGAAGGTCCCTACCCCACAGTCATAATGTCTCACGGATTTCCGGGCTATACAACAAACAACGATCTGGAACTGGCTCTCATGAGAACGGGCTGCGTTGTGATACATCTTAACCACAGGGGCGCCTGGGGAAGTGACGGAGAGTATCTGTTCACAAATCTAAAGGATGATCTTATCGCGATAGCAAAGTGGGCTCATAATCCCGCGATAGCCGATCAATACGGTATTGATACGGACAACATCTTTCTTGTCGGACATTCGATGGGAGGTCAGACCGTACTCAATGCGGCAAAGGATCTTAAATTCATCAAAGGCGTTGCAGCACTTGCTCCTTATGACATAGGAGCGGCATTCCGCTACAGGATGGAAAAGGATCTCTTTCTTATGATAGAGACAGAAGGACAGTGCCTTAAGATGAATTCTGCAAGCGAGGTCTATGAAAATGCTCTTATCAACCAGCAGACGTTAAGCATTTTAAACAGATACGAAGAGCTTTCAAAACACAACGTTTTACTGGTAGAGGCAAGCCTTGATGCGGTAGCACCGCCCGACAAGATGATAAAGCCTCTTGCCGACAAGCTAAGAAGCCTTGATACAAACCTGACATACAGATCGATCAAGAGCTCTCACAGCTTCATAGGTCAGAGAATGACTCTGACAAGGATCGTCGGAGAATGGATAGAAAGTGTAATAAGCGATACTTATCACTAACGATAAAACCAAACGAATTTTCAAATCGTGTCACACATGATATGCTCATATCAGATAAAAAAACAAGGAGGAAAACATTATGAAGTCAATAAAGATGTGTATGTACTGTATACGAATGTTTAACTCCCGGGAAGTATCAAATCCCAGGGCGCATGCCTATGCCATGCCTCCTGAATACGGACGATGTTGACGTAAAGAATTTGACTATTATCCCCGGGAGATCTGAAAAGTCACCCGGGTACTTTTATACCCAAAATACAATAATACACAGATAAAAAGGAGAAAAACTATTATGAAAAAGATAACAAAGATAATCACAGCAGCACTTGCACTCACACTTACATTTTCACTTACAGCTTGCGGAGGTGCAGCTAAGAAAGAGATAAAGACAGACGCAGTTACTACAGATCAGACTAAGACAGAAGCACCTGCACAGAACACGGTAATAAAGGTTGGAGCAAACATCACACCTCACTCAGAGATACTCGAGCAGGCAAAGCCTCTTCTTGAAGCAAAGGGAATCACACTTGAGATCGTAAAGCTTGAGGATTCGATCACACCCAACACCGGTGTTATAGAAGGAAGCCTTGATGCAAACTACTTCCAGCACGTACCTTACCTTGAGCAGTTCAACAAGGAAAACGGTTCTGATCTTGTTTCAATAGGCGCCATCCACTATGAGCCCTTCGGAGTATATGCAGGCAAGACAACAGATCTTTCAGCACTGCCTGATAAAGCACTCGTAGCAGTACCCAACAACGTAACAAACGAAGCAAGAGCACTTCTGCTCCTTGCACAGGAAGGCATAATCAAGCTTAAGGACGATGCAGGCATCAACGCAACCGTTGAGGATATCGTAGAGAATCCCAAGAACATCGAGTTTAAGGAACTTGCTCCCGAACAGCTCGTTGCAGCTCTTCCCGATGTGGATGTAGCAGTAATAAACGGCAACTATGCAATAGAGGGCGGACTTCATGTAAGCCAGGCACTCGCAGTAGAGGCTAATGACGGTCTGGCTGCAAAGACTTACGGAAACATCATCGCTACGAGCAAGGACAAGGAAAACGATGAGGCATTAAAGGTTCTCGTTGAGGTTCTTCAGAGTGAAGATATCAGCAAATTCATCAATGATACATATGATGGAGCAGTAGTACCGCTCAACTGAGGATAAAAAGATGATTGGATTTGAATATTACAATCCGGCAAAGATAGTGTTCGGAGAGGACAGTGAAAAGAAACTTAAAGGCTTACTCGAAAATTTAAATGTAAGATCCCTGCTTTTGGTATACAGCGGAGACTTTATAAAGAGCCTTGGCATATATCAGGTGATAAAGGATGCAGTGGATGAACTGGGAATAAGCTTTTTTGAAAACGGGAACGTTGTTCCAAATCCTACTATAGAGCTTGTAAGAGAGCTTGTGGATCTGGGTAAGAATAACAATGTTGATTTTGTACTTGCTGTGGGCGGCGGCAGCTCGATCGACACAGCAAAGGCAATTGCGCTGGGTATACCTTATTCGGGTGATGTATGGGACTTCTTTGAAAAAGGAGTCTCACCCGAAAGGGTCCTACCTGTCGGTGTTATCGCAACGACTGCATCGAGCGGATCGGAAACGAGCAACTGTGCGATACTCTCAAGCAAAGAATGGAAGCTTGGATTTGAGGATGACAGGATAATACCCAAGTTTGCGATCATGAATCCAAAGTTTACGGTCAATCTTCCCCCGTATCAGACATACGCAGGTATAGCCGATGTACTGTCACATCTTTTAGAGAGATACTTTTCGGATGAGAAATATTCGGATACAACAGACTATCTTATCGAAGGAGCCATCAGAGCACTTCTTGTAAATGCAGACAGACTGATAATCGATCCCAAGGATGTGAATGCAAGAGGAGAGATACAGTGGTTGGCAAGCGTCGCACACAATAATTTCCTCGATGCCGGCAGACGCGCCGACTGGGGAAGCCACAGGATAGAGCATGAACTTTCCGCTCAGTACAACATTACACACGGAGAGGGAATGGCAGTTGTAACGATCGCATGGATCAGGTATGTGGCAAATGTAAAGCCCTGGAGACTCGCACTTTTGGCAAGCAGGGTATTTAATGCAGACTCATATGACTATTCCGAACAGGAAAGAGCACTCATACTCGCAGACAAATTGACGCTCTTCTTTAAAAAGCTCGGATTAAAGACAACACTTTTAGAGCTGGGAATAGATGAAAGCGACTTTGATGTAATGGCAAAGAGAGCAACAAGAAACGGCCCGGTTGGTCATTACGAACCTCTTGATGAAGAAGCATTCAAACAGGTACTTAAACTGGCACTTAAATAGTCTATAAATGAAAGGAACAAAGAAATGGCAAGGGTAAATCTTAAACAACCAAATGAACTTACAGGTGAAGCAAGAAAGGCATATGAGGAGCTTGAGGCAGCAGGCAAGGTAACAAACATGAAGCTTGTTATGCTTCAGGACTACGGAACATACAAGGCATTCATGGGCTGGTATGACTCATGGGGCAGTCTGGTAAAGGTAGTGGGAGATCGTGCCGCAACGATCTATGCACACTCTGTTTCCACAACAAACGGATGCCAGCTGTGCTCACTTTTCTTTATAAGCGATCTTAAGGAGCTTGGTCTTGACCCCAACAACTTCGAGACATCTGAAAACGAGAAACTCCTTCAGCAGCTCGGCCAGCAGATCGTAAAGGATCCTACAAAGGTTTCAGACGAACTCCTAAACGGACTGAGAAAGTTCTATACTGATGAAGAGATCATTGTGATCGTAGGATTCGGTGCACAGATGCAGGCAACAAACAACTTCAACTCAGTTCTGGGAGTAGATGTTGACAAGAGACTCCTTCCTTTGAAGGATCAGTTCAAACCCGCAACATGGAGAGATGTCCTCGCTTAAGAAAATAAATGATGCTGTAGCCGCAGGAATGGCATAGGTTTCATAGACCGAAGTTGCCGGTTCGAGTCCGGTCAGCATTAGTTAAGAGCTGTAACCCATATCAGGGTTTCAGCTCTTTTATATTTATAATGCATGAGTAAAAATTCATACATCACCGGTTCGCAGTTCAAGTTAAACTACAGATGCGCTATACCAGTAATGCGAACCATCATTGAGGATTTTCATTTGGTGCAAATAATTCTCTGAATTCATTTCTGCCGGGAACCCATGCTTTTTCGTAAATATGTGTAAAATGATTTTTTACGGTTTGTTCTGAAATCCCAAACATATATGCAATTCTTCTGTTTGAAAAACCGCACACCTTCAAAAAGCCCAGTTCCAGCTCGCGTTTTGTAAAGCCGAATTTCTGAGCAATTTTGAGATATTGGTCTTTTGTGATTTCAGATTGTGTCATTCACCCATGTCCATTTCTTCATTCATCTTGCGTTCTGCATTCAGTCTGAGCGGCAGAAGCAAAAACTCAATAATAACAGCATAGAATCCTGAAAGAAAGCACACTGCCAGGTTAGGCCCCATCATAGAAGAATCAAGTCTGCCCATTATCAGCACACCGGATATAATGATCGCAAAGAGAGCTCCACATACGGTGAGTTTCTGTGCTGCATCCACGGCTTCAATTATGTTTTTTAGCTGTAACAGACTAAACGGCTTAATCCCGACTGAAAATGCATTTATGAAATCTTTCCATGCTCCCATGATGGCTATTCCCGGAAATAAAATAAATGCTATTAACAATAATGAAGGCAGATCAAGAAACCAGGTGATGGCAGATAATCCCCAGTTTCCTAAAAAGATATTAATCAAAAATATCCCTAAGAACAATAAAAGCTCACCAAGTAATACTAATCTGATATTTTTCATGGCATTTCCTTTCTACTGTAAATTGTTATATCTACTTTGACTTTATCACGGATGTATATGATATTATATAGTACCTTTTTAGGAAAAAGAATATCATTGCAACACTCAGTCGAACCCGCAGTTTTTGAAAAGGGACTGTTTTATTGATAGAGAACAAATGAAAAATATCGCTGCGATAAGAGAGGATTATCACCAGCGATCAGATCGATATAATTTATAAATCACTCATCCGGTGATAAGATATTAACAGCAAAAGCAAGGAGTAATATCATGAGAACATTTAACATGAACAACACAACATGTATATGCTGTCGAATTATCGTATCCCGGAGAGCCACGACGGATAGGACGCTTCGTAATGCTTGCATGCGCTCCTTTTCAGATCGATGTTGATGATTGAGTCACCGGCCCGGGATCATTAAGACCCCGGGCTTTATTTAATTACATGAAAGGAAAAAAATAACAATGAGCATAAAGATAAATTCATTACTTATACACGGAGGAACAGACGGCGATGTTACAACCGGAGCCGTAAATGTTCCGATCTACCAGACAACAACATATAAACAGGACGGCCTCGGAGAAAACAGAGGCTGGGAATATTCAAGAACCGGAAACCCGACAAGAGATGCAGCGGAAAAGCTGGTAGCAGATCTTGAACAGGGTAAATACGGACTCGGATTCGCATCCGGTCTTGCAGCGATCAACACAGTACTTTCTCTTTTTGAAGCCGGAGACAGACTGGTCGTTTCAGACAACATCTACGGAGGCACATTCAGGATACTTGATAACGTATTCAACAAATTCGGTATCACATATACGATAGTCGATACTTCAGATCTTAAGAAGGTCGAAGAAGCAATAGACGATGATGTAAAGGCTGTCTATGTTGAAAGCCCCGCCAATCCTCTTCTTACCGTAACGGATATACAGGCGGTTGCAGAGATTGCTCACAAGCATGACAAGCTTTTGATCGTAGACAACACATTTTTAACACCATACCTTCAGAGACCTCTTACACTCGGGGCAGATATAGTGATACACAGCGGCACAAAATACTTAGGCGGCCACAGCGATGTCATTTCCGGATTCGTAGTAGTTAACGATGATGCTCTGGCAGATAAGCTCTACTATCTTCAGAATGCCATCGGAGGAATACTCGCTCCCTGGGACAGCTTCCTTGTGATCAGAGGAATAAAGACTCTCGGAGTAAGAATGGACCGCCATGTTGATAATGCATCTAAGGTGGCAAAGTGGCTGACAGAAAGCGGATATGTGAGCAAGGTCTATTATCCGGGACTTGAATCTGACCCCGGATACGAAGTACAGAAGAAACAGGCAGACGGTGCAGGAGCGATGATATCATTCGTCCTTGATGAAAAATATGATTATCGAAAGTTTTTCAAGAATCTTAAACTGATCATACTTGCAGAAAGCCTAGGCGGAGTCGAGTCTCTTGTATGCCATCCCGCAAGCATGACACATGCAGCGATCCCTGCAGACATAAGAAAGGAAGTAGGTATTGTTGATGAACTGATCAGATTTTCCGTAGGCATCGAAGATGTGGATGATCTGATAAGTGATCTTGAACAGGCGATAGTTAACTCATCAAAGGAGGAAAACTGATATGGATGTATATATGAGCATACAGGAAATGATAGGACACACTCCCATTATCAAATTAAATCACCTGGGAGTAAAGGAAAGCGTAGGACTGTATGCAAAGCTTGAACTTATGAATCCGGCCGGAAGCGTAAAGGACCGTGTCGGTGTATATATGGTAAAGGACGCGGAGGAAAGAGGACTGTTAAAGCCCGGTTCAACGATTATAGAGGCAACTGCGGGAAATACCGGCATAGGTATTGCCATCGCTGCCCTTAACAGAGGCTACAGGGTCATCTTTACGGTACCTGAGAAGTTTTCTATAGAAAAGCAGAAGATAATGTCTGCACTGGGTGCGGAGATAGTCCATACCTCAAGAGAAGAGGGAATGCTTGGAGCAGAGAACAAGGCAAGACAGCTGCTTGAAACTATCCCCGATTCCATAACACTTGCCCAGTTCAGAAATCCCGCCAATCCTCTTGCGCACTACGAGACCACAGGACCCGAGATCTATGATCAGATGGACGGACAGATTAACTACCTCGTTGCGGGAGCCGGAAGCGGCGGAACGTTTTCAGGCATCATGAAGCACTTAAAGGAAAAGGATACAAGCATTCAGGGAGTGCTCGCTGATCCGATCGGCTCGATCATAGGAGGCGGAGAACACGCAGACTATGACATAGAAGGCATAGGAAATGATTTCATCGCCGATACGATGGATGTCTCATTCATCGATAAGGTAATAAAGATAAATGATGACGAAGCCTTTGAGGCATCAAGGCTGTTAGCCAAAAAGGAAGGCATACTTGCAGGCTCGTCATCAGGAGCTGCTCTTGCTGCATCGCTTAAGCTTGCCGATCAGATTGAGAGCGGAAACATTGTAGTGGTATTTCCCGACAGGGGAGACAGATACTTAAGTAAAGGACTTTTTTGATATGGCTGAGGTTTTTAAACTTGATCATGTTTATAAGAATTTCAAAAATGACGGAAAGGAGTTTTTAGCTCTTGAAGACGTTTCTCTTTCGATCAATGAAGGAGAGATATTCGGCATCATAGGAATGAGCGGTGCCGGAAAGTCGACTCTTGTAAGGACCCTAAACCGCCTTGAGGATGTAACGGACGGAAAGGTAAGCTTCTATGACAAGAACCTTGCAGATCTTAAGGCAACCGAACTAAGACTTGTCAGGCGCCAGATAGCGATGATATTTCAAAGCTTTAACCTTCTTGGACAGAGAAGCGTTCTAAGCAATGTGATGCAGCCTTTAAGGATAGCGGGAGTTCCCAGGTCACAAAGGAAGGAAAAGGCTCTTGAGATGCTAAGAGTCGTAGGGCTTGAGGATAAGAAGAACGAATATCCGGCAAGACTTTCGGGAGGCCAGCGCCAGAGAGTAGCCATTGCAAGAGCTCTTGCTGCAGACCCGAAGGTACTGCTTTGTGACGAGGCAACGAGTGCACTTGACCCAAAGATGACGGGAGAGATACTCGATCTTTTAAAGACCATAAACGAGACAAGAAAGCTCACGATCGTTATCATCACTCATGAGATGAGTGTCGTCGAAAAGATATGCGACCGTGTAGCCATCATTGATAAGGGAAAGCTTGCAGAGCTTGGAGAGGTAAAGGAGATATTCAGAAATCCCCAGTCAGAGCCTGCAAGAAAACTCGTATTTCCGAGCAATCCTTTCGATCCTTCCGGGAATGATTCAAAACTCATCAGGATCGTATTTGACGGACTTGACGCAAACAGACCCTTTATTGCGGATCTGGTTGAAAAGACGGGCAGAAAGGTAAACATACTTAGCGCCAATACAAAGAGCGTGGGAGGCATAGGATACGGTCAGATGGTCCTTGAGCTTCCAAAGGATGAGACGCAGCAGAAAGAGATAATAAAGTTCTTTAGAGACGGAGGACTGTCTGTTCAGGAGGTGACAGCGCCATGAGTGAATATATCATCGAAGCTATAAGAAACGGAATATTTGAAACACTCACGATGACATTCTTTGCATCGATCCTTGCATATCTGGTAGGACTGCCTCTGGGCATAGTTTTATATGCAACGGCAAAAGATCGGATACTCTCAAACAGAGGAGTAAACTTTAGTGTAGGGCTTATCGTTAACATATCAAGATCACTGCCCTTTCTGATCCTGCTAGTTCTTCTGATACCATTTACGCGGCTTGTTACCGGTTCTTCGATCGGAACAACGGCAAGCATCGTCCCTCTTACAGTCGGTGCCATTCCGATCGTTGCCCGCATGGTCGAGTCGTCACTTAGCGAGGTTTCCCCCAGTATCATAGAGGCTGCCACATCAATGGGTGCTTCTCCTTTATACATAATCACGCACTTTATTTTGCCTGAGGCAACACCCTCCCTTCTTCTGGGAGCAGCCATAAACATAGCCACTGTACTGGGCTATTCAGCCATGGCCGGAGTAATAGGCGGAGGCGGACTGGGTGCCATCGCACTGCAGTACGGATATTACAGATATCAGAAGGAAGTTCTGTGGACGACAGTCACCATACTTGTCATCATGGTAATGGTGATCCAGGAGAGCGGAAACGTCATCGCCAAGAAAGTCAGAAAGTAGTCTAAAAAAATACTTGCATCTGACATCACCCTAATGTATAATACCGTTTGGACAAAGGCGTCTTGAAGGGAATGAGTATTCATCCCCTTTAAGGTGCTGTTTTTTTATATGCAAGCAGTTTATAGGAGGAAAAAAGTTATGTCATACGTTGACGAGGTACTTGAGAAAGTAAAGAAAAGAGATGCGGATCAGCCTGAATTTATCCAGGCAGTAACAGAGGTGCTTGAGACACTTAAGCCCGTTATTGAAAAGGACGAGGAGAAATACCGCAAGTTAGCTATCCTTGAGAGAATCACAGAGCCCGATCGTCAGATCATGTTCAGAGTTCCCTGGGTAGATGACAACGGCCAGGTACAGGTAAACAGAGGTTTCCGTGTACAGTTTAACAATGCTATTGGACCTTACAAGGGTGGTCTCAGACTTCATCCCTCAGTAAACCTTGGTATCATCAAGTTCCTCGGTTTCGAGCAGATCTTTAAGAACAGCCTTACAACACTTCCCATCGGCGGTGGTAAGGGTGGTTCAGACTTCGACCCTAAGGGCAAGTCAGACAACGAGATCATGAAGTTCTGCCAGAGCTTTATGACAGAGCTTTCAAAATATATCGGAGCTGACGAGGACGTTCCTGCCGGCGATATCGGTACAGGTGCTCGTGAGATCGGTTTCATGTTTGGTCAGTACAAGAGAATCAAAGGTCTTTACGAAGGCGTTCTTACAGGTAAGGGACTTACATACGGCGGTTCACTAGCTCGTACAGAAGCTACAGGTTACGGCCTCTTATATCTTACAGAAGAGATGGTTAAGTGCCACGGTGATAAGATGGAAGGCAAGGTAGTAGCTGTTTCAGGTTCAGGTAACGTTGCTATATATGCATGCCAGAAGGCACAGCAGCTTGGCGCAAAGGTTGTTACAGTTTCTGATTCAACAGGATGGATCTATGATGAGGAAGGTATCGATGTAGCACTCCTTAAGGAAGTAAAGGAAGTTAAGAGAGCACGTCTTACAGAGTACGCTGCAGCTCGTCCTTCTGCAAAGTATTTTGAGAAGAAGAACGGTGAGCACGGTGTATGGCAGTACAAGGTTGATATCGCTCTTCCCTGCGCTACACAGAACGAGCTTGATATAGAAGATGCTAAGATGCTCGTAGCTAACGGTGTTAAGTATGTTGCAGAAGGTGCTAACATGCCTACAACGATCGAAGCTACTCAGTACTTCCAGGCTAACAACGTTCCTTTCGTAGGCGGTAAGGCTGCTAACGCAGGTGGTGTTGCTACATCAGCACTCGAGATGAGCCAGAACTCTGAGAGACTTTCATGGAGCTTCGAAGAGGTTGATTCAAAGCTTAAGAACATCATGGTTGGTATCTACCACAACATCGATGACGCTGCAAAGGAATACGGCATGGAAGGCAACTACGTTGCAGGTGCTAACATTGCAGGCTTCAAGAAGGTTGTTGAAGCTATGATCGCTCAGGGCGTTTGCTAATAACTAACCTCAGTAAATATGTTAATATGATCCCGTAAGCCGAGTGCTTACGGGATTTTTTGTCTTGATTATGTCTGTGGGTTTTAATACAATGATCGTATAATTAAGGCATGCTTTGTAATATCAGGGGAAATGTTTATGAAGAAACCGGTTATATTGTTATGTATTATGATATTTGCTTTATGTGCAGGATGCGGTTTATCAGGGGATGCAAGCGAATCTGCAACGCAGAGCAGTAGCGATACAGCTGTTAATGAAGAAGCTGCAACAGAAGATACTGCATCAGAAGCAGAAAGTACTTCAAAGTATAATGCATTTATAGATGAATACGACTCTTTTGAAGTGACTTCGACAAGTATGAATAACGGTGCCTGGAATGATGCCATATCCAACACTGAGGTGGGCTCAAACAAATCACCTCAGCTTGAGTGGGATGCGGTTGATGGTGCCGCTCTTTATGTCATTATAATGGATGATACGGATGCCTGGGACATAATACACTGGAAATCCGACAACGTGACCGAGACAAGTCTTGATGAAGGCTGGGCTGACGAATCAGAATATATGGGACCGTTTCCGCCAGCGGGATCTACTCATACATATGAAGTTTATGTTGTCGCTCTTAAAGCAAAGGTTGAAAGAGTAAAGGGAGCCTTCGGAGGACAGAATGTGAGGTTTGAGGAGAACTTTAGAGCACTGGATACAGATGCTGAGGGAAACAGCGGAAACATAATCGCTGTCGGAAGACTATCAGGAACGTATACAAATCAGGAAGAAAACCAGCATGGTTATCGATAAAACTTTTATTCCCGCAGACAGAAATGTTTACGGGAAATTTTTTTCACTTGACAAAAGAGACAATGGTGTCGCATAATTAAAAGCGACAAAGCTGTCTCTTTTTTTAAAACGGAGGAAAATATGCCGACCAAAGGTGAATCAACAAAAAAGATGATCATAGATACAGCTGCCGGGCTTTTTTCTAAGAAGGGCTTTAAGGATGTATCCATGACTGACATATGTGAAGCAACAGGCCTTTCAAGGGGCGGACTGTACAGACATTTTTCATCAACATCAGAGATCTTTATAAGGCTTATAAGTACAGAGCAGTCTTTTAATGAAAGGATCAAAGCTAAAGAAAAGGCAGCTGATATACTAAAAGACGCGTTAAGCGAACTTGAAAAGGAGATCCTTGATCCAAAAAGATCCTTAAGCCTTGCGATCTATGAGTTTGCAAGTATCGATGATAACCGAAAGCTCTTTACAGACCTTGAAAAGAAGGCAAGGAAAAAGTGGATGGATCTTATCTCATACGGCATTGAGACAGGCGAATTCAACCCTGTCGATCCTGAAGAGATAGCAGAACTGTTGCTGTACTACTACCAGGGCATCCGAATGTGGTCCAGGGTCACTGATATCAAAAGGAAATCTGCAAAAAACTACAGTAACCTCATTTTAAGGATGCTTACAGGAGAAGATAAATGAATATAAGACTTATAAGACCCAGAAAAGAACATAAGAATGAAGCACTTGCATTCAAACAGGAATTTATAGACATGGGAACACCCATAATAAACGGCAGCGAACTGCTCGATCAGACAGATTCGTATGAAGACTGGCTAAGATCAGTAACGGATAACACGGATGAAAGAACAGTTAATCCCGACTGGGTAGTGACAGATACGTTCTTTGCCGTTGATGAAAACGAAAGGATCGTGGGAATCATCGATCTCAGACATACGCTCAATGATTTTTTAAAGGATTTCGGAAACAGCGGCTACAGCGTACGCCCGTCTGAGAGAAGAAAAGGCTATGCGACAAATATGCTAAAAAGTCTTCTTGACGTTGCAAAAGCAGCTGGAATGAATGAGCTTCATCTGAGTGTAGAAAAGACCAATATCCCCTCGATCAAAACGATCACCAAAAACGGCGGAGTATATGAGCGCAGCTTTGAGTTTGAAGGCGAGCTTGCGGATATATACAGGATTGAATTACAGTAAAAAGATATGAACTTACATATAACAGAAAAATACATATGGTTTCCCGCAGCAAGAGACTGTGATGAAGTAAAGCTTCATATGTCCATTGACGGTAAAAAGATAAATGAGATCGATATTAAACTTAGTACTGATCCCGATTTTTACTTTTCCATGGATGTGAGCAAATTCATGGGAAAGAGCATCACGATAAACTCTGACTGCGATGAAAGACTGCTTGAAGCAGTAACGTGTCATGATGATATATACAAGATAGCATATCCCTACAGGCCAAAGATACACTTTACCACACGCATGGGATGGATAAACGATCCAAACGGTCTTGTGTATAAAGACGGCATATATCACATGTTCTACCAGCTTAATCCCTACGGGACCGACTGGGGAAACATGCACTGGGGTCATGCGGTCAGCAAAGATCTTATAAGCTGGGAGCAGAAGGATATCGCACTTTTCCCCGATGAATACGGAACGGTATTTTCCGGATGCGGCTTTAGGGATGAGAAGAATGTAGCAGGCTACGGAAAGGATGCACTTTTATTTTTCTATACCGCAGCCGGAGGATTCAATGAATGGTCCAAGGAAGCCGGATACAACAGTACACAGAGACTGGCAGTTTTAAGTGATGATACTCTTATCAAAAAGGATATGATCCTTGACACGATAAAGGACGGGAACAGGGATCCTAAAGTCTTCTATCATGAAGAGAGCAAAGCCTACGTGATGGTGCTTTATCTTATCGACAATGAATTTGCCATCTTTCGTTCAAACGATCTTAAAAACTGGACAGAGACAGACCGCCTCTCCTTAGAGGGAATGTGGGAATGCCCTGATCTGTTTGAACTTGAAATTGAAGGAACGAATGACAAAAGATGGGTATTCTGGTCAGCTGACGGTTTTTACGTCCTGGGAGACTTTGACGGATATAGATTTATACAAAGAAGTGAAGTACTCTCGGCATATGATACGAAATTACCCTATGCAGCACAGACATATGCGGGATGTGAAAGAAGGATATCCGTTGCATGGTATAGAACCCAAAACGACAAAGGCGGATTCAAGGGTATGATGTCCGTACCTACAAAGCTTAGTCTCATTGATACTGATAAGGGTATAAGGTTATGCTTTAAACCTGTAAAAGAGCTGTATGAGTACCTGTCTAAGCAGAGTCTTTCGTATGACGAAAGCTTTGATAAGAAGCTTGACGGCAGTCCCGTTGTGATAGATATCAGATGGAAGGATAATGAAACTGCTCCCGTTATTATCGGAGATATAAAAATTGATACAAGACCTGAAACACTGATAGTCGATCACGGGATAATAGAGTATTTTTCCGGTGACGGAACCGTATACGGAGCGATTGAGACTGACGAGGATATCCTGTCAAAGAACATACATATAGGATCAGGAATAGAAAGCCTCAAAATATGCGAAATTGATAATAATGAAATGCCATCCTAAAAAGGTGGCATTTTTTTCTTGATTAAATCGATCCCCGGTGCTATAGTATTGAGAAATTATTTGTTTCATAAAAAGGGGCGGGGTTTATATGAAAACAAAAGACAGTTCTTTCAGGCATCTTATGTATGCCATGAAGCAGATATGGGAAGCGGACAGGCTCCTTCTTGTCTTTTCCATATTCAAAAACTCTATCGAGCAGATATTCTATGTTTTCTTTTTCGTTTATCTGACGAAGTACATTTTCAACTGTATTGAAAGAAATATCGAATACAGCAGACTGTTCAGGTTCCTTGTGATCGCATGCCTGGGCCATGTTTTCGTGCATTTTACATGCGGATGGTACGAGGCGTACAGAAAGGTAAAGACACCTGAAGTCTACAGATATATATTCCACAGGGTAATGGATCTTTCGGACTCTCTTGAATTAAAGGACTATGAAAATCCTGAATTCTACGATAAGTACACAAGAGCTTTAGACCGTGTCGTAGACTCAGCCATAGATCTTACGATCAAGTTCGGAGTCTATTTCGGAAACGTGGTATCGACTATCGCTTCTCTTGTGATCATAGTACTTGTCGATCCGGTACTTTTAGTATTCATGATAGTACCCATGATTGTGAGCCTCTATTTTGGCAACAAGAACGGCAAATGCAACTACGACAGGGAAAGCGCCATTACCAGGGATAAGAGAATAGCAGACTACGTAAAGCGTGTTTACTATGAAAAGAAATACGCTGCGGAAGTGCGTCTTTTTGACATAAACTCCATCATGTTAGACAAACAGGAAGAAGCAGTCGACAGGATGGAGACTGTTTCCATGAAATACAGAATGAAGTCCGCTTTCTATTCATTCATCATGAAGGGAAGCTATTCGATATTTGCAGGTGTCATCGCATATTTTTACGTGGTAGTGAGAGTAAAGTTTACCGATGTGACCGATATCTCAAGCTATGTGGCTATGATAAGCGCAATGGCTTTTTCTACCAATCAGCTTAAGCAGGCTGTTGAAAACAGGATATTTTTGAGCAATGAGAGCAGACTGTTCAAAAACCTTGAGGAGTTCCTTGAAAGACCCGTAAAGGAGATCGAAAAGAAGACAGTCATCGATGATATAAAGAGCGTTGAGATAAAGAATGTTTCCTTCACCTATCCCGGTGCAAAGAGCGAAACACTTAAAAACATCAGCTTTAAATGGAACAAGGGTGACAGGCTTGCCATCGTCGGATATAACGGTGCGGGCAAGACAACGCTCATTAAGCTTTTAATGGGTCTTTATGAGATCCAGTCCGGAGAGATACTCGTAAACGGCATCGATATAAATGAGATAGACGGTAACTCATACAGGGAAAGATTCGGCACGGTATTCCAGGATCTGCAGGTATTCGCAATGCCTCTTATCGAAAACGTGCTGATGAGAAGACCGGAGAGCGAAGATGATTACGAGCTTGCAAGAAAAGCTCTTATAAGCGCACAGTTTGATGTTGAGCATAAGGGCCTTGTAAAAGGTCTTGATACCGTTGTGAGCCGTGAATTTGACGAGGAAGGCTTTGTTCCTTCCGGAGGACAGGCTCAGAAGATCGCGATAGCAAGAGTCTTTGCCAAAGACCCCGATATGGTCATCCTTGATGAGCCCTCAAGCGCACTTGATCCTCTTGCAGAGTACAACATGTACAACAACATGATGAAACTCTCACAGGGCAAGGGTGTCATCTTCATATCACACAGACTCTCGAGCGCGAGAATGGCTGACAAGATCTATCTGATGAAGGACGGACAGGTCGTTGAAAGCGGAACACATGAAGAACTGATAGCACTTAACGGATACTATCATGAAATGTTCACACTCCAGGCTGAAAACTATCAGGAAAGTCTGCCTGAGGAAATGCTGAAAGGAGCTGAGGCGTTTTATGGCTAAGAATAAAGAAGAAAAGATCTCGATAAGACGACTTATAAGCAACACGGCATTTATGATAAAGTATGCGGCCAAATATGACAGACCGCTGATCGTAAAGATATTTATCATGAATGTAGTGCTTAAATCCGCCATGGCACTTAACGGTACGTTTATCCTTAAGATGATAATCGACGGCCTTATGGGCAAATCATCATTTTCTGATATATGTATCATCCTTCTGATATCATTTGCCCTTGTTGTATGCATCGAATGGATAAGCCAGCTTTTAGAGGAATGGGCCAAGGCAAAGATAATAAAACTTGACGGAAAGATCCAGAGAGATCTTATAGAAAAAAACTCCAGGATGGATCTGATATATTATGACAATCCTGAATACTACGATACATATGTATTTGTCGCAAACAATGCGGACCACATGATAGAAGGAGCCGTGGTGATCTCAAGCAAGATCTTCGGCGGAGCTATAGCACTTTTAGTCTCGGCTGCCATGATCCTTACGATCAGCCCGTTTCTTGCGATCTTCCCCATCGTCGGATTTATCATCAATCTGATAACAAGATTCAAGATGGAAGAGATCGAATATACATGGTGGCTTGAATTTAAAAAGCATTTAAGAAAAGCCGACTACTCAAAGAGAGTATTCTATCAGCCTGAGTTTGCAAAGGAATGCAAGCTCACAAACGTAAAGGAACCGTTAAGACTTCAGTTTGACGAAGCACTTGATGCGGCAAGCGCTGCAGGCAGAAAGTATACACCCATCCTTACATGGATATCGCTCTTAAACTGGATATCGGTATTTACGGTTCTTTCGTTTTTTGCGGTACCCGCATACCTCGGATATCTGGCACTCGTACTCAGAAAGATAGCACTCGGTGAAGTAGCATCCGCAAACAATGCTGCAAACTATGTAAGGAGCAATCTTAACGAGATAAACTACTGCCTGGTCGATTTCCAGATAATAGGTCAGTACGCACAGAAATTCAGAAAGCTTCTTGATTATGAACCCGTCATTGAGGTTTCTGAGGGTATAACACCGGATAAGGAACCGGGAGCACTGGTACTTTCAAATGTATGCTTTAAATATCCCAATACCGACGAATATACCTTAAAGGATATCTCGATAAGGATAGATCCCGGTGAAAAGATAGCCATCGTTGGTGAAAACGGTGCCGGAAAGACGACATTTGTCAAGCTTCTCATGCGTCTTTATGATGTAAGTGACGGAAGCATTGAATACGGCGGACATGATATAAGGGAGTATGCCATCAAGGAATACCGTAAAAAGATAAGCGCAGTCTTCCAGGACTATAACATCTATGCAGCAACTCTTGCTGAAAACGTACTGCTCAGACAGTATGACAAGAAAGAGGAAAACGATGTGATAGATGCCCTTGACAAGGCTGACTTTTCAAAGAAGCTTAAAAAGCTTAAAGATGGCATATATACCGATCTGACCAGGGAATTTTCAGATGAGGGAACTAGCCTTTCGGGAGGAGAGAGCCAGAAGATCGCGATCTCAAGAGTATTCATAAATGACAGCGATAGAGCTATCTCGATCCTTGATGAACCCTCAAGCGCTCTTGACCCGGTTTCAGAATACAGGCTTAACAAGAATCTTATAGATCATGCGAAAAACGATACCGTCATCTTCATATCGCACCGTCTTTCGACAACGCGTATGGCAGACAGGATATATCTGTTTGAGAACGGTTCCATAAAGGAGCAGGGAACGCATGATGAACTGATGCAGTTAAACGGAAGATACAGAGAGATGTTTGACCGTCAGGCACATAATTACATAGTTTAAAGAGCTCTTTTATCATACAGAAATAAGAAAAGTCCCGATCGGGGCTTTTTCTAATTCAGGCCTTTTATCCTTGCCTTGTCCTTGTACATCGCATCATCCGCACGCTTTTCTATATCCGCAACGGATAGATCAGTACCTTTTTCATATATCGCTATGCCGCAGGCAACTGATACAAAGTCATTTGCAAGAGGCAGAGTGTTTGAATAGGGGCTTAAGCTGTCTGAGAGCTTTTTAACAAGCTCATCTCTTATCGCATAATCATCACCGGTCAAAACCGCTACGAATTCGTCGCCGCCTATCCTGTAGACCGGAGAGTGCTTGAATACGTTGCATATGAGACGACATGCTCTTATAAGATAATCATCACCCGCATCATGACCGTATGAATCGTTCACAAGCTTTAAGTTATTTACATCAAACATCGCTATGGCAAATTCACATCCGGATTCCGAATTGATCTCTGCCTGCAAGAACTTCTCCTTGTCATCGTATGCGATACGGTTGTTTACGTTTGTAAGAGGATCCCTTCTCATTACTTCGATGAGTCTCTTATTAATAAGATCAAGACTGAGCGCATGTCTGAACTTGTCAAATACAAGGCTCATGCGGCTCTGGTATGTCTGCAGGAAGTGATTCTGTACCTTATCCATGCAGTCTCTGAAGATGATATAGCCGTATGCCTCATCCGCTTCGTGAAGGGGTAAGAATATATACAGGTGGTTCTTGCCGTCAGGATCATATCCCGGAACAAGATCCTTTGATGCAAACTGATCATCATCAAAAGCCACTCCGTCCTCTGTCGAATAAAGGACATCGAGAAGCTTGCTGTATCCGTCCTTTTTAAGCTTTATATTCGTATCATAGATCGAAAGACCGAAATTTGGCTCAAGCAGTACATGGAATGAATCGCCTTCAAAGTTATGATCAAGTGTTAAAAGCTTGTGAAGGCTTTCCATGAACTCATGGAATGTAAGACATGATAAAACCGTCGAATCTATGATGCTTAGTTTCCTGTTAAAGTATGTCGTTGTAGAACGCTTTGCAAAGGCCTCGCGTCCGAAGCGTCTTCTTACCGAATCGCTGTTTCTCAGCTCATAGCAGCCGCAGCTCTCTCCCGGGATGAATTCACACGGGATGACCACGGATTCAGCCGTCTTTTTTCCTGCGATGATATCAAGCCAGAGAGCCCCGCATGCCTCACCCATCTGTGTAAAGCACTGATCAACGCTTGCTATCGACGGATCAAATATCTGACCGGCATCTAAGTAATCATAACCCGTAACGAGTGTATCTTTCGGTACATCATATCCGTTTTCAAATAAGGATGTGCATGTCTGCATCGCAAGTCCGTCGTTTGCGCATATGAACACATCGGGTAATGCCTTGCCTTCTTCACAGTATCTGTTTATGTAGCGGCTTGCCGCTGCGTTTTCCCATTTGGTATAGTAAACATCCTTAAGATGTTCGCTAATGCCATTCTCTTCAAGATAGTCTCTAACTGCCTTAAGTCTTAGCTCTGAGTCAAGCGAATCCTTTGATCCTGCTATAAATACGATGCTTCCTACCTCATGCTCCTTATAGAGATGCTCGCACATCATCCTGGTAGCATAGTAGTTGTCGCTTCCTATGTAGCTCACACCGTCGCGCTTTGCTCCCTGAAGGATTACGGGAACGTTCGCCTTATTGGCACGCTCTATCAGCTTGTCTATCTCTTCATTAAAGCCAAGACCGCTGCAGAAGACGACAACGCCGTCAAAATCGTTAAGATCGGGCAGAGTAAATATGTTGAGCTCTCCCTTTTTAACGGGAGCCGTATCAATATATGTCGGATAACACGTAAAAAGGAACAGATCGACACGCTCATCCTTAAGGGATGCTATCATCCCCGTAAGAAACTGCGTAAGTATCTCTCCGCTCCATCCTGTTGTAAAAATCGCGATCTTCTTTTTCATTATTCCTTCAATCCCCGTATTTTAATGATAAATTAAATATCGCAAAGATACAATAAAAAAATGTGTTGACAATGTTTTTTTGGCATGTTATGTTTTTTAGCAGATAATTTATCACAGTCAGGTACAAGTATGATAAACACAAGCGCCATGACAAATGCATATTCTGTATTCTTCAGCCTGTTTTCTTTTGCAGGCTTTTTTGCGTGGTGGTTTATTATGCAGACAAAGAAATACTGTGATAAAGAATAGAAACCAAACCTAAGCAAAAACAAGAATGCGAATCGGCTCTATCCTTTATCGGATAGGGCCGTTTTTTGTTGCATCAACGGGAGGAAAGATATATGAGCATGGAGTTCGAAAAAAAGCTTGCACTGCCTATGGAGGTCAAGGAGATGTATCCGATGACCGGAAGGATGGGAGAGATCATAGAAGATAAGAGAGCACAGATCCAGGCTATCTTTGAAGGAAGAAATGACCGTCTCCTTCTTATCATAGGACCCTGCAGCGCAGATAACGAGGACAGCGTCATAGATTACATCTCAAGACTTTGTCCCCTGCAGGAAAAGGTTGAGGACAAGATACTCATCGTTCCCAGGATATATACCAACAAGCCAAGGACAACCGGAGAAGGATACAAAGGAATGCTCCATCAGCCCGACCCCAACGGCAAGTCGGATCTGTTCAAGGGAATAGCCGCTACAAGACATATGCATCTAAGAGCTGTGAGCGAAACAGGCTTTGCCTGTGCGGATGAGATGCTCTATCCGGAAAACTACCAGTACCTCGATGATCTTTTGGGATATGTGGCAGTCGGAGCTCGTTCCGTTGAAGACCAGCAGCACAGACTGGTTGCCAGCGGAGTGGACATGCCGGTCGGCATGAAGAATCCTACCAGTGGAGACTACACGGTAATGATGAATGCGATCCTTGCAGCCCAGCATCCTCACACATTCATATACAGAGGATGGGAAGTTCACTCAATGGGTAATGCTCATGCACATGCTATTCTTAGGGGATCAACAAACAAGCACGGACAGCCCCAGCAGAACTACCATTACGAGGATCTTATAAGACTGTGTGACTGTTACGATGAAAGGGAGCTTAAAAACCCCGCAGTGATAATCGACTGCAACCATTCAAACTCGGGAAAGAATCCTTTCGAACAGCCAAGGATAATAAAGGATGTTCTAAACAGCGCAAAGCACAGCGACAGGATAACAAAGATATTAAAAGGCTTCATGGTAGAGAGCTACATAGAGGACGGATGCCAGGAGATAGGCGGAGGCGTCTACGGCAAATCGATAACGGATGCATGCCTCGGATGGGAAAAGACCGAAGAACTGATACTTAACATCGCTGATTACATTTAGGGAGAAAAGATATGAATCTGACACCGAAGATAGAAAAGATAAAGGAAATATCAAAAACGGGTGACTATACTGTGATCCCTGTGAGCACCCAGATACTCTCGGACTTCACCACACCGATCGAGGCTTTAAGGATACTTAAGAACGCATCTGATCATGTATATATGCTGGAATCCGCAAAGGCAGACGAGACATGGGGAAGATACACGTTCTTAGGATTCGAGCCAAAGATGCTGATCACCTGCAAGGACGGCATCATGAAGGCAGGAGATAAGACGATAGAGACAAACGATCCCTCAGGCGAGATAAGAAAGATCATGGCTGAATATAAAAGCCCAAGGGTTGAGGAGCTTCCCTTCTTTACCGGCGGGCTTGTGGGATATTTCTCCTTCGAGTATTTCGGATATAGCGAGCCTACGATAAGATGCAGCCTTGATGATACCGATGAGTTTCAGGATGTCGATCTGATGCTGTTTGACAAGGTCATAGCCTTTGACAACCTTAGCCAGAAGATATATCTGATAGCAAACATCAAGCTTAATGACATAGATAACGAATATAAGAGAGCAGAAAGCGAACTTAAAAGGATAGCCGATCTTTTAAAGAACGGCAAGAAGGCAGAGGAACCCGTAAGCAGACTTAAGGGCGAGATAAAGCCGCTGTTTGACAAGGAAAGGTTCTGCCAAATGGTTGAGGATGCAAAGAACTATATAAGGGAAGGAGATATCTTCCAGATAGTCCTCTCAAACCGATTAAGCGCTCCTTTTGAGGGAAGCCTTCTTGATACATACAGGATGCTTAGAACGATAAACCCATCTCCTTACATGTTCTACTTTTCGGGAACAGATGTTGAGGTAGCAGGAGCAAGTCCCGAGACACTCGTTAAGCTAAAGGACGGGATCCTTCATACCTTCCCTCTTGCGGGAACAAGAAAAAGAGGCCAGACCCCTAAAGAGGATGAGGAGCTTGAAGCAGAGCTTTTAAAGGATGAAAAGGAACTTGCAGAGCACAACATGTTAGTAGACCTCGGAAGAAACGATCTTGGAAGGATAAGCGAGTTTGGAAGCGTCGAGGTTGAGAAATTAAGAAGCATCGAGAGATTCTCTCATGTAATGCATATAGGCTCAACTGTAAGAGGTAAGATAAGAAGCGACAAGGATGCTCTTTCAGCAATAGAAGCTGTAATGCCTGCTGGAACCTTATCGGGTGCACCCAAGATCAGAGCCTGCGAGCTCATAGGAAAGCTTGAGGGCAACAAGAGAGGTATCTACGGCGGAGCGATCGGATATATAGACTTTAACGGAAACATGGATACCTGCATAGCGATAAGACTCGTTTACAAGAAAGGCAAAACGGTATTTGTAAGAAGCGGAGCAGGAATCGTAGCCGATTCGGTTCCCGAGCTTGAATTCGAGGAATGCATGAACAAGGCAAGAGCGTCACTTAGAGCTCTTGAAAACAGTTCACAGGGGGATGAGTTATGATACTTCTTATAGATAATTACGACAGCTTTTCATACAATCTCTACCAGTACCTTGGAGAGATAACAAAGGATATAAAGGTAATAAGAAACGATGAGCTCACAGTAAATGAGATCAGGGATCTTAAACCGGAAAGGATAATCATAAGTCCCGGACCGGGAAGACCCGAGGATGCAGGCGTCATCATAGATGTTGTAAAGAGCCTTGGTAGTTCGATCCCGATCCTTGGCGTATGCCTCGGTCACCAGG
>JAEEGH010001279.1_pt1 | contig 73502 bp, 62 predicted proteins | sample 9134181 | NCBI WGS metagenome assembly JAEEGH01 (sample SAMN16246544, study PRJNA631951) | gut metagenome | biome: gut microbiome; feature: rumen; material: DP-attached | host: Bos | place: Iran: Karaj | collected 2018-10 | reverse complement strand
GTAGACTTTTTCAAACGAGTTCTCGAGGGAAAGGAAAAGGATTTCTGGGCGAATGAGAGCGAAGGAGTTTTATATATTGCCAAGGAGGCATGGGCAAGAAAGCATAGATCTGATGTGGAGCATTTTCCTCACTCATCGAAAGATGCTCTGTATCTTTAGTTTAGCTCATCAGATGGACCAAAAAAGCCTGGATTTCCTGTAACCCCTCCAGGAACCGGAGCTTCGAGATTCGGAGTTCATGGTCTACTACAGAAAAGGTCAGCACGTGCTGACCTTCTTCGCTTTTGTCTTAGATAAAAAGCGTCTAATTTCTCAGGGCGTGGCCGGAGGTTTTTAGGGCTTCGGTGTCCAGGACGCCGTCGGAGAGGACTTCCTTACCGTTGATAAAGACGCGCTTGATGCCGAAGGAACGCTCCTGGTCAGGAGTGGCAGAGGCCATTTCGGCCTCGTCAAAAACTGTAAGGTCTGCATAATAGCCGGGCTTTACGTAGCCGCGGTCGGGGATACTGAAGCGGTCTGCAACGGCGCCGGTCATCTTGCGGATGGTATTGGGCATGGTATCACCCTTTCCAAGCAGGGAGAAATGGATGAACTTGGGGAAGCAGTCGTAGATTGCAGGGTTCTGGATGCCGTTTTCCTCCACCCAGGCATCTGTCATATAAAGGACATTATCCATCTTGGACTGCCACTCGATGATCTCAGGAGTGGAGTAGGGGCCCATATTTGCACGGCCCTTGAAACCCGACATCTCTGCCAGTTCCAGGTATGTGTAGAAGCAGGATTTCCCCCATTCCCTGGCAATCTGGGCAATGGTCTTGCCCTCGTACTGCTCCAGTCCGGGACCCAGATATGCTATCTGGATATCCTTCCAGCCAAAGCCCAGCATCTTGAGGATGAGGTTGTTGCATACTGTTGCAAGGCGAATCCTGTTCCCAGGCTTGCGGCGCTCTTCAGGAGACAGCTCCTGGAACCAGCTTGGCAGGAACACTGTCATTACGGAAACGCCAAGGGTTTCATGATAGATGTCAAACCACGCATCTACGCCTTCCTTGCGGAGATTATCAAGAATGCTGTGAAGCTCATCCTTGGTTTTGAACGTGCTTGTGCCCACAAAAATGGCGTGGGAATACTGCAGCTTTAGGTGGGTGCCCTTAGAAATCTCTACAAGCTCGTCAAGTGCGCGCAGGTTGTGCGCCCTGCCAAACATTGGATAGTCCATTGTTATGGCCGACAGGGCCCTGGCGTGGACGGTGAGCGGACGGTTGTACTTTTCTGCCAACATTGCAACTTCCTTGGTTTCTGCAACGCTGGTGTACCTGCCGGGCTCATACATCATGCCCAGGGAAAGACCGCAGGCACCCTCCTTGAGACCCTGTTCCATGATGCCGAGCATGCGTTCCTTCTCTTGAGGGTTGAGTTCACGGCTTTCCCAGCCGGCAACGCCTGTGCGGGCCGTGCAATGGCCCACCAGAACTGCAATGTTGCAGGGATTCTTGCCGTCTATGCCTTCCAGGAAGGATTTGACGCTGGGATATACATCTTTGGTTGTGGAATCATAATGGAAGAGGCCGCCTCCTATCTTGTCAAGATAAGGGGTGTCCTTCTCAAAGCCCACGGCCGACAGACCGCAGTTGCCGGTTATAAAAGATGTGATTCCCTGGCGGATAAAGGGCTCAAAGTACTTGAGGGGCTCTTTTTTGATGCAGAACCAGTCGTTGTGGGAATGGGCGTCAAAGAAGCCCGAGGAGACGCTGAGTCCCCCGAGGTCTATGACCTTATTGGCCTTTTCTTCAATTGAAGGGGCGACGGCGGCAATACGCTCATCTTCAACCAGGATATCTCCGGTGAAAGGGGCGTTTGCGGCCCCGTCATAGATCTTTGCGTTTTTGAGTAGGATTCGCATGGTATAGGTATAGGAAATAGTTTGAACAAAGTTAATAATTTTTTGGTATCTTTGTATTCACATCAAGATACAATTCAAGATACAATGGATAAATTAATAGCACTTAACCCAAACGAGGTAGTAGCCTACCTTCAGAAACGGCCCGCAGAGTTCACCAGGGCCGATTTACTCAGATTCATCACGGAAAAGGGCATCCGTATGGTTGACTTCATGTATCCCGCTGAGGACGGCAGGGTGAAAACCCTGAATTTCACCGTCAACAGCCTTGCATACGCAGAGACCATCCTTACGGAAGGAGAGCGCGTGGACGGCTCCAGCCTTTTCCCTTCATTCATAGAGGCCGGAAACAGTGACCTTTACGTAATCCCCCGCTACCGCACGGCGTTTGTGGATCCCTTCAACGAAATCCCCACCCTGTGCATGCTCTGCGACTTCTACGACAAAAGCGGAGAGCCCTTCGACTGCGGCCCTCACGCCACCCTCATGAGGGCCGAAAAAGCATTCGAGGCATCTACAGGGATGCAGTTTGAGGCAATGGGAGAACTGGAATACTACGTAATCACGGAAGAAGACAAGCTTTTCCCCGCCACGGACCAGAAGGGTTACCATGAATCAGAGCCCTTTGCAAAACTGAACGATTTCCGCAGGGAATGCATGGACCACGTTGCAAAAACCGGCGGCCAGATAAAGTACGGCCACTCCGAGGTAGGAAACTTTACCCTAGACGGCAAAGTCTACGAGCAAAACGAGATAGAGTTCCTCCCCTGCCCCCTTGACACAGCCGCAGACCAGCTTCTCCTTGCAAAATGGGTTATCCGTAACCTTGCATACCGCTACGGTCTGGATGTGAGCTTTGCCCCCAAGATAACGGTTGGAAAGGCAGGAAGCGGAATGCACATCCATATGCGCCTTATGAGAGACGGAAAGAACGCCACTCTGGGGAAAGACGGAAAACTCTCCGAGGAAGCCCTCCGCGCCATTGCCGGTCTCATGACCCTGGCTCCGTCCATCACTGCCTTCGGCAACAAGAATCCCACTTCATATTTCCGTCTTGTTCCCCACCAGGAGGCTCCCACAAACGTATGCTGGGGAGACTGCAACCGCAGCGCCCTTGTCCGCGTACCCCTTGGATGGAGCTCAGGAAAGGATATGTGCTCCAAAGCAAATCCCGTGGAGAAGCCAGCATCGCTTGACACCACCGCCAAGCAAACCTTCGAGATGCGCTCCCCGGACTGCAGCGCGGACATCTACCAGCTTATGGCAGGCCTCTGCGTGGCCGCCCGTATCGGCCTTGAGATGCCCGCAGATAAGGCACTCAAGATTGCAAAGGACACTTACGTCGATATGGATATCCATAAATCTGAGAACGCCGCAAAGCTTGCAACCCTTGCACAGCTTCCCACCTGCTGCGCGGAATCTGCGGAAAGCCTGGAGAAAGTGAGAGACATCTACCAGCAGGCCGATGTCTTCCGCCCCAGGATGATTGACGGCATCCTGAAGAGCCTAAGAGCCCTCGGAGACTCTTCACTCCACTCCCAGGCGCGTAAGAATCCAGGACTTATGAAGCAGCTTGTAGAGCAATATTTCTATTGCGGATAGGACTTTTCAATCCTAAATAGCACAAAAATTCACCGGCCCGTTGCACTCACTGCGACGGGCCGGTTACTTAACCTAAACTTAAACTATGAAAAACTTCATCGCAAAAATAGCATATTGTGCGCATATATGCAATACTTTGCAGAATATTTTTTCAAAAAAAACGCTGTTCTGTCAGGACAAATATACAAGGACTTTTTATCCCTATTTAGCAGTGACGCATCTTTGCGAATTTGAGTATCAGCAATTTATCTCCATATTGATCGAAATGGACGCGTGCCTTGAGGTCAGGGACCTGACCTAGAATCTCAAGGATTTTACCCTTTCCAAAACGGTTGTGCTCTATGCTGTCCCCCGCCTTGAAGGAGGTCATGGGGTCCGGGACGAAGTTGGCGTCTATGACCGGCGGCTTCACCATGGACGCCCGGTCCTGGCCGGGCGTGACGGAAGGACGGGCCGATGGAGTGGCTGAAGGCCTGACGGGCGTGGAGGACGGTTTTGATGCGGGACGTGAGCCATAGACGGTAACCGGACGGCGCTCCCCGAAGGAGCCGCGGCGCCAGGACACTCCCACGGAGCCGAAGTCATCGTCGTCGTCACGGCGCCCCGCCTCCATGTCTTCACGCGTGAGCGGATGATCCAGATATTGGGGCGCTATCTCACGAAGGAAACGGCTGGGGGAATTAAATTCGGTCTTTCCATTTCTATATCTCTGCGAAGCATATGATATCGTTAATGCCTTTTTAGCTCGCGTCATAGCCACATAAAACAAACGCCTTTCTTCCTCCAAATCCATTATGCCATCTCTTCCTTTTGAAGGAAAAATATTCTCCTCCAAACCAGCAATATATACATTTGTAAACTCTAGTCCTTTGGCAGTATGGATTGTCATTAACTTAACTGTGTTATTCGACACATTTTCCATCCTGCCAGTCTTTTCTTCGTTATCAACAGTTGAGAGAAGAGCCATCTCCTCAAGATAATCCGTCAAATAATATATTGGCTGATCTCCTTCCGGATTTTCACTAAGCCTCTCAGCAATATATCTATCTTGTTTTGAAGCAATATCACTTAATTCTTCCTCAACATTTTTAATTCTATCGCTATCCCCATTTCTAGAGTCATCTGTATTATAAAAAGCATACAAGCCAGATTCTTTAATTATACCTTCTGCCAGATCCACGGCTGAAACAGTATGTGTTTGACTTGAATACTTCCGTATCATATCACAAAATGCCCTAATTTTAATGATAGCAGCATTACGCAAGCCAAAAACTTCAAGACCATTCAAATATGCAGCATCATATAGAGAACAACCGTTTGCCTGTGAAGCTTTCTCTAAGGCTGCGATGGAGGTATCTCCTATGCCTCTCGTTGGCTTATTAATTATTCTTTTAAACGATTCTCCATCTGACGGATTGACTAGTAACTTCAAGTATGCCAAAACATCTTTCACTTCCTGTCTATCAAAGAAAGACGTACCATACAATGTATACGGAATATTTCTATTCCTGAGTTTTTCTTCGAGAACTCTTGATTGCGAATTTGTACGATACAAAATCGCAAAATCCTGGTATTCACATTTATTCTCTCTAATTCTATCAAGTATTGAATAGGAAATCAACTCAGCTTCATTATCCCCACTATAAGAATGCACAAGATGTATTAGTTCACCCTTATCGCCCATAGAAACACATTCCTTGGGTATCCTATTTTCGTTTCTGGCTATAAGTGTATTTGCAGCATTTACAATATTTTGAGTAGAACGATAATTACATTGCAAACGGAATAAAACAGTCCCAGGGAAATCATCTCGGAAATTTAAAATGTTCTGAATCTGGGCCCCTCGGAAACCATATATTGATTGTGAGTCATCACCAACCACGCATATGTTCTTGTGTCCCCAAGACAGCTTTTTAATAATTAAGTACTGTGCATAGTTGGTATCTTGATATTCGTCAACTAAAACATGATCGAACCTACTTGCAATCTCTTGGAGAGCCTCTTTAGTATCGCGGAAAAGAATATTTGTGTACAACAATATATCGTCAAAATCCATAACGTTGGACCTATGACAATACTCACAATAATACTTATAAACTAAGTATATATTGTCTTTTTTCCTTTTAGCATCAAGAGCTCTGAAGCCGCCTTCACCTCTTTCGTAATGTGTTGGTGTAACAAGAGCATTTTTTGCCCTTGATATTTGTGCTAAGACATCTTTAGGCTTATAGTCCTTGGGATCAATCTTTATACGACCGTTTGTATCATTCTCAATCTGCGACATACAAGTTTTGATTGCACTGATCGAGTCAGATGTATCATAAATGGTAAAATCAGGCATAAACCCAATTTTATCGGCGTAGTCTCTCAGGAACCTTATGAACACGGAGTGGAAGGTACCCATCCATATGCGGCGGGCCTTCCTTTCGCCTACCATGAGGCCTATCCTGTCCTTCATTTCCCCGGCGGCCTTCTTGGTAAAAGTAAGGGCCAGGATGCGCTCAGGAAGCACCCCGTTTTCAATAAGATATGCAATCCGGGAAGTTAAAACCCTGGTTTTTCCAGATCCTGCTCCCGCCACTATGAGCATTGGCCCGCTTTCGCACTCCACAGCCCTTTTCTGCTCATCGTTCAAATCCTTCAAAATCTCGCTCATACAGCCCAATTTTATTACGCGAAATTAGCAATTTTTTCGTAACTTCGCACAGTATTTTTGTAAATGCACAAAACCTTATCAATAATGTCAAACAATCTCGCTTTGAAAAAGGGTCTGAACGTACCTCTTGACGGTGCGGCAGCCCCGGAAGTCATAAGGCGGGTTACCCCTGACGTAGTTGCCGTAAAACCTACCGATTTCAAAGGATTCCTCCCCAGGCTCCTGGTGAAGGAAGGAGATGCGGTGCTTGCCGGTTCCCCCGTTATGGCTCACAAACAAAACCCCGAGATCCTGCTCACTTCGCCCGTAAGCGGCACCGTGCAGCAGATCGTAAGGGGTGAAAAGAGAAAATTGCTTGCAGTTCTGGTGAAGGCTTCAGGAAAGCAGGAGGCCGTGGACTTTGGCGCCAAGGCTCCCGCCACGGACGCAGATGTCCGCGCCCTGCTCCTCAAGAGCGGCCTCTGGGGATCTCTCATCCAGCGCCCCTACGGCGTGATGGCAGACCCTTCCCTTACTCCCAAGGCAATCTTCATTTCATCATTCAGCACAGCTCCCCTTGCCCCCAATGAGGACTTTGTCCTGGGAGATGCCCTTGGAGATATCCAGGCCGGTGCAGACGCCCTTGGCAAGATAGCGCCCGTGCACGTTTCAATCCGCAGGGAAAATTCGGCCTCCACGCCTTTCCACAAGCTTGAGAACGTCACCCTCCATGAGGTGAGCGGTCCCCATCCCGCAGGTAACGTAGGTGTCCAGATAAGCCACATCTCCCCCATCATGAAGGGTGAGACCGTGTGGACGGTATCCCTTCTGCACCTTGCAGCTATCGGCCACCTTATCAATACCGGAAAGCTGGATCTCACCCGCAAGGTGGCTGTTACCGGCCCTGCCGCAACCCACAACGCATACGTCCAATGCCTTCCCGGCACTCCCGTGAGTGAGATCACCCACGTAATGCCGGAAGTCCGTGTAATCGGCGGAGACGCCCTTACCGGTGAAACCCTTGGCAAAGACGGTTACCTTGGCTTCTTCCAGAACCAGCTCACCCTCCTTCATGAAGGCTATGAGCGCGAATGGTTTGGCTGGGCAAAGCCCTTCCGTCCCAAGGTGCACTCAAGTTCATGGTGCTACTTCTCATGGCTCACCCCCTCAAAGAAGTACCAGATGGACACCAACCTCCACGGCGGTCCCCGCGCCTTTGTGGAAACCAAGTGCTTTGAGGATGTCACCCCCATGGACATCTTCCCCATCTACCTCATCAAGGCCTGCCTTGCAGGTGACATTGAGAAGATGGAGCAGTTCGGTATCTACGAAGTACTTCCGGAAGACCTTGCCCTGTGCGACTACGTAGACCCTTCCAAGAACGAGATCCAGGCCATTATCCAGAAGGGTATTGACCTCATGATCAAAGAAATGGCATAAGCTATGGCAGATCAGAATAAACCTGGCCTTTTTGAAAAAGGCGGCAAGCTGTACTGGCTTCACTCTTCCATCGACGCTTTTGACACCTTCCTCCGCGTTCCCGGCACCGTGACCTTCAAGGGTGCCCACGTGAGGGACGGCATTGACCTTAAGCGCGTGATGATCATGGTGGTCATCGCCCTTGTTCCCGCAGCCCTGTTCGGCATGTACAACGTAGGTCTCCAGACCTCCACGCTCTACGGCCTTGACTGGGGCTGGTTCCACATGTTCTGGTATGGTCTCCTCAGGATGCTCCCTCTGTTTGTGGTATCCTATGTGGTTGGCCTTGGTATTGAATTCGCTTCATCCCAGATAAGGGAAGAGGAAGTGAACGAGGGATACCTGGTAACGGGTTTCCTCATTCCTCTCATCGTTCCCGTGGACGTTCCGCTCTGGATGCTGGCCCTGGCCGTTGCCTTCTCCGTCATCTTTGTCAAGGAGGTATTCGGCGGCACCGGCATGAATATCTGGAATCCGGCCCTTGTAGCCCGCGCATTCCTGTTCTTCTCCTATCCTTCCAGCATGTCCGGCTCAAGCGTGTGGGTATCCAAGACATGGGTCCCCGCCCTCAAGGACGTGGATGCAATATCGGCCGCAACTCCCCTTGCAATTGCCCACGACGGCGGCGTAGAGGCCCTGAGTTCCCAGTATTCCTTCATGGATATGTTCTGGGGCTTCATCCCCGGCTCCACCGGTGAGACTTCCGTGGTTGCGATCCTCCTTGGCGCATTCATCCTGGTATGGACGGGAGTAGCTTCCTGGAAGATCATGGTAAGCTCCATCGCCGGCGGCCTCCTTGTTGGCTGGCTTGGCCAGATTGCCGGAGCAACCACCCTCCCCTGCTACTATCAGCTGGTCATGGGCGGTTTCCTCTTCGGTTCCGTATTCATGGCAACAGATCCCGTCACCGCTGCTCAGACAGAGGTTGGCAAGTGGATCTATGGTTTCCTGGTTGGTGCCCTTGCCGTCGTGGTCCGTCTGTGGAACCCCGGCTACATGGAGGGCATGATGCTGGCCATCCTGTTCATGAACACCATGGCGCCCATCATTGACCACTGCGTTGTATCGGCCCACACAAGCCGCAGAATCAAAGCAAAAGCATAGGAGGAGAGCCGTATGAATACTAATAATAATGTATACACCGTAGTCTACACCACCGTAATAGTAGTGGTAGTAGCCGCAATCCTCGCCTTCGTATCCCAGAGCCTCAAGGCAAAGCAGGACGCCAATGAAAAGGCTGAGACCATTTCCCAGATGCTCACCAGCGCAGGTTACGGCACCAAGGCGGAACTTGACCTCCTTGGGAACAGCGCAAAGCTGGACAAGTACGCAGAGGAAATCGAGGAAGCCTTCATCATCAACCTTGACGGAGAAAAAGTCGGGGAGCTTGAAGGAATCACTGTTTACGGTCCCAAGGATCTCAAGCGCCAGAACTACAACATCAAGGGCGGCGCCAACAAAACCGGTGAGCCGGAGATCCCCGTTTTCATCTTCAAGAACGGCCGCACGGTGGTTCCCATCTACGGAGCCGGCCTGTGGGGCCCCATCTGGGGATACATCTCCTTCAACTCAGACCTTACCACCATCGGCGGCGCATACTTCGACCATGAATCAGAGACCGCCGGCCTTGGTGCCAAGATCAAGGACGACCCTTCCTTCCAGGCAGAATTCATAGGTGAAAAGGCCGATTTCTCTTCAGCCAATGTCTTTGACATCGTGAAGGGCGGCGCGCCCATGGACGCAGAAGGACAGTCCATTGTTGACAATAAGATTGATGCAATTACCGGCGCCACAATGACCTCCCAGGGCCTTGACGCCGCAATTGACACCTGGCTCGCAGCCTACGCAAAGTACTTCCTCGGAGAAAAGCCCGCCTGTGACAAACCCTGCTGCGGCGGTGAGTCCCATGATGAGCCCTGCGACGGAAACTGTGAACATCACCATAATGAAGAAGTGGAGGAATAAGAGATGGATGCAAAACTGAAAGAAACCATACTGAACCCTATCTTCAAGGGTAATCCCATTACCGTACTGGTTCTGGGTATCTGCTCTTCCCTGGCGGTCACCGTCACACTGAAGGGCGCGCTGGTCATGGCCCTGTCCGTCATAGTTGTCTGCGGCATCTCCAGCCTTATCCTGTCACTGCTCAGAAAGACCATCCCCGGCCGCGTGCGTATCATCGTACAGCTTGTGGTGGTGGCCATGATGGTTATCCTGGTGGACCAGATCCTCAAGAGCTTCGAAGCCACCTACGCCATCGACAAGCAGCTGTCCGTCTATATCGGCCTTATCATTACAAACTGTATCGTGATGGGCCGCATTGAGGCTTTCGCCCTTGGTAACAAGCCCTGGCCCAGCTTCCTTGACGGTATTGCAAACGGCGCCGGTTACGGCCTTATCCTTATTATAGTAGCCTTCTTCCGCGAGCTTCTTGGAAGTGGAACCCTCTTCGGGTTTGACATCCTGAACCGCTTCGGCTATGTTCCCAACAACCTGGTTATCCTGCCGCCCTTCGCCCTCATCCTCCTGGGATGCATCGTGTGGGTGCAGCGCTCCATCCAGAAAGACCTTCAGGAAAAATAAAAGTACAGACCTATGGAATACCTTAGCTTATTTGTAAAGTCCATCTTTGTGGACAACATGATTTTCGCTTACTTCCTGGGAATGTGCTCTTTCCTGGCAGTATCCAAAAATGTCAAGACAGCAGCAGGCCTTGGCCTTGCAGTTATCTTCGTGCTTCTGGTGACCCTCCCCATCAACTATCTCCTGAACTCCTACGTCCTCCAGCCCGGCGCCCTCAAGTGGATCAGCCCTGAACTGGCCGGCGTAGACCTAAGCTTCCTGAGCTTCATCGTGTTCATTGCAGTCATTGCCGCAATTGTCCAGATAGTGGAGATGGTGGTGGAGAAATTCTCTCCGGAACTCTACTCTTCACTTGGTATCTTCCTGCCCCTTATCGCAGTGAACTGCGCCATCCTTGGCGGTTCGCTCTTCATGCAGCAGAAAGACTTCCTGAACATTGGAGAGGCAACCGTCTACTCACTGGGTTCAGGCCTGGGCTGGTTCCTTGCAATCGTGTCCCTGGCCGCCATCCGTGAGAAGATGAGCTACTCCAACGTTCCCGCAGCCCTCAAGGGCCTTGGCATCACATTCATTACCGTGGGTCTTATGGGCATAGCCTTCATGACCTTCATGGGCATTTCACTGTAGGAGGACCGCAATATGACAAGTACTATCATTGCTTCAATAGGAGTCATCGTAGTTGTGACACTTATCCTGGTTGCGCTCCTTCTCTGGATCAAGACCGCCCTCACCCCTTCCGGTACCGTAAAGATCAATATCAATAACGGCACCAAGGAGCTTGAGGTCACTCCCGGAGGTGATGTCATGCACACCCTGGCCGATCACGGAATCTTCCTCCCTTCAGCCTGCGGCGGCAAGGCCAACTGCGGCCAGTGCAAGCTCCAGGTTCTTACCGGCGGCGGCACCATCCTTCCCACTGAAACGGGTTTCTTCTCCCGCAAGCAGATCAAGGAAGGCTGGCGTCTTGGCTGCCAGGTGAAGGTAAAGGACAACATTGAGATTGCCGTTCCGGAAAGCGCCCTCTCCGTCAAGAAACTTGAATGCGAGGTCATATCCAACGACAACGTTGCCACCTTCATCAAGGAATTCACCGTCCGTCTCCCCGAAGGAGAGCACATAGACTTCAAGTCCGGTGAATACATCCAGATTGACATCCCTGAATATGAGGCCGATTTCTCAGATATGGGTGTGGCCGATATCTATAAGGGAGACTGGGAAAAGTACGGCATCACTTCCCTGAAGTTCAAGAACACCGTTCCCACCATCAGGGCATACTCCATGGCCAGCTATCCCGCAGAGAAGGACCTTATCAAACTGAACGTGCGTATTGCAACTCCTCCGTTTGACAGGACCCAGCCCAAGGGCGTATTCAAGTTTGTCCCCGGCGTTCCTCCGGGAATAGCCTCCACCTACGTGTTCTCACGTAAGCCAGGAGACAAGGTATGGATCAGCGGCCCTTACGGAGAATTCCTCCTCCCCAAGGACGATCCTGACTCCCAGGAATACGTATTTGTGGGCGGCGGCGCCGGTATGGCACCTCTCCGCAGCCACATCATGCACCTTTTCAAGACCCTCAAGACCAAGAAGGAAGTTCACTTCTTCTACGGCGCCCGCGCCCTTGTGGAAGCCTTCTACCTGGAAGATTTTGCAGAAATCGAGAAAGATTTCCCCAACTTCCACTTCCATCTTGCCCTTGACCGTCCGGATCCCGCAGCAGACGCTGCAGGCGTGAAGTACACCGCCGGCTTCGTTCACAATGTGATGAACGAGACCTACCTCAAGGACCACGAGGCCCCGGAGGACATCAAGTACTTCATGTGCGGTCCGCCCATGATGACAAAGTGCGTATGTGACCTCCTTGACAGCCTTGGAGTTGCCCCGGAGAGCATCCTCTTTGATAACTTCGGAGGTTAATCTTCCAGTACGGATTAAGCCGGCCCCCTCAAAGGGCCGGCTTTTTTATCACAAAAAACAGAATCTTTTTTTGTGATTTTCCCCTTGAAACGTAAAAATCTTGCGTTTCATCACGTGAAACAACACTTTTTTTCAATGGATGCTTGGAAGGCGGCGGATTGAGAGATAGTTTTGCTTCCGGACTTTTAAAATTGAGGCCGGATGTCTTTCCTAATTACCGTCATCAGAAATCTATTTGCACGCCGCCCGTCTGCGGCTATATTGGCTGCGCTCTTGCAGTATCCGGCCTTTTTTTGCTGCACGCCCTTACCCGCCCCGGCAAAAAGAATAGCGGCGGGAGAATATATAGATGTATTCTTCTTTGATACACTGTCGCCCCAGTACCTTGACTCATACCAGCGTCTGAAGGCCAGCGACGTCCTCTACGCCATGTCATCCGCCGGGCCCAAACGCGTGGTGGCCCTCTCCGTAGGTTCAAAGGACGCAATGACCTGGGCCGATATCCGTACCTACGCAGACCTATGCAAGTACCGTTTCTCCCTGAAAGAGGATTCTCCTCAGAGGCCGCTTATGGCCGGAGAAGCCGTCCTGGACGGCGGAATCTCACGCGTAGCGGACCTTCAGATGAGGACATCCCTTGCAAATGTGGTCCTTGGAAGCATTGCCTGCGACTTCTCAGATACACCTTATACCGGCCAGGGCTTTAACAATAAACTCATATATATGCAGTATGCGGGCGTGGAGGCAAGACCATTCGGCCCGGGGAGCGGACTTCCTCTTTCAACTGTAAACCAGGGATGGCTGGACAGCGCTGCTGTAATGTCGTTCCCAAGGCCAGACATGCTCCTCCAGAGCGGCCTTGGCAATATCTGGAGGCAGAGGGTAAGGGAAGACAGGGAGTTCTGGTGCTACGGGAATGACGTGGATTCATCGGCCCTTGGAAGGCCCGTGACAAGGATTGTCCTTGACGGATACGTAGGAGAGCACCACTGCTATTATCCCATAGAACTGCCACGGCTCAGGGCCGGGGAAACAATGAGACTGGACGTCACTCTGAAAAGGATTGGAACGCCGGACCCGGACATCCCCGCCGGCGGAGACATGATAACGCTTGAAACACACATTGTTCCCTGGGATATCCGGGAATCAAGAGAGGAGATATTCTGATGGGAAGAGGGGTTAGATGGTTAATAATTTTGCTCGTGGCCGCATGTACGCGTGTGGAGAAGCCACCCTGCGAGGTTTCCATAACCCTCCTCGCACCCTTACCCCACACGCGTTCAGGCGACCCTGAAGAGTCACTTATCACAGACTACAACCTCTACGTATACAACGCCTTCGGTCTTCTGGAGAAGAAAATCTATGTGCCCAGGAGGGACTTCTCCGGAGAGGCAATGTCGGTATCGGCCCGGCTTCTGAAGGATGCCCCGTATGTAGTACTTGCGGCTGCAAATCTTGGGTATGAACTGAATTTCGGGACAATTGAAGAAGCCCTTTCCTACCGGTACCACATGGCCTACCCTGACGAATTCTCCCAGGGAATCCCAATGGCCGCCATGATGGATTACGCCGTTGCCGGAAATGACGCAATAATTGAAGTGCCGTTGGAGAGGCTCATGTCCAGGGTAGACCTCAGGGTGGACCGCCGCGCCCTCAATGAGGACGTATCAATACGCATTACCTCCGTACAGGTCTGTGACAGCGCTTCCTCAGTGCTCCTCTTTGGAGAAAGCCGTGTGGAATCCTGGGGCCAGATTTTCACGGAAGGATACTCAAAAACGGGCCCTGAGGTGTACAACCTCAACCATGACACCCTTGACGGCATAAGCGGGGTACTGCCTCTGTACCTGCTTGAAAGCGGCCCTGACGGCCTTGTGGAGCCATATATTGAGATTAAGGCCGATTACCACTCCTCCACCTGCCACACGCGCCCTGGAGAATCATTGATATACCGCTTTTACATAACGGAAGATGAGGGTGCGGAGCGTAACGCCCTTTACCCCATAATACTTAAACCAAGCGGCACGGGACTGGATTGCCCGGACGGCTGGCGGCTTGAAAAGGGAGCGCTTGTTACAGCATTTTAGAAAGGCAGGCCTTCAGGGAATCTGTCCAGTAAGGGATGCTGAGACCAAAGGTCTCTTTGATTTTGGTCTTATCCAGCACTGAGTATGCGGGCCGATGCACCTTTGACGGGAATTCCGATGAGTGGCAGGGCTGGATGTCACAGGAAGTGTGCCCGGAGTACTCTGCGATGGCCTTTGCAAAGTCATACCATGAGCACACACCCTCATTGCTGTAATTGAATATTTGAGATGCCCGGTCGGGGCCGGGCATGACGTCCCCACCGTCATTGCCGGCCTGACCGGCAATCTCAACGATAGCCCCGGCAAGGTCTCCGGCGTAGGTGGGGGTGCCAACCTGGTCAAAGACCACCTTGAGGGAAGGCTTTGTGGCTGTAAGTTGCAGCATGGTTTTCACAAAGTTCTTTCCGTACTCACTGTACAGCCAAGCAGTGCGGATAATGACGTAACGGACGCCGGAGCGCAGGATTGCCTCCTCCCCGTGGAGTTTTGTAAGGCCATAGACGCCTGTGGGAGTGCCTTTCTGGTCTTCACGGCAGGGGGTGTTATACGGCTCCTTCCCAAAGACATAGTCCGTAGAAATGTGGATAAGGAGTCCGCCGGCATCCTTCATAGCAACGGCAAGGTTTTCCACGGCTTTTGCATTGAGGCGCTCTGCAAGATCATAATTGTCCTCCGCAGCCTCTACGTTTGTGTATGCTGCGCAGTTTATTATAGTGTCTATGCCCTCATTTGCGACAAGAGCCCTTATGGCCTGAAGGTCCGTAATGTCCAGATAAGTGGTATCCGGAGCCTCAACAATGTCTGCGAATATGGCATCCTGGCCTTTCAGGATGGCCCTGAGGCTCATTCCAAGCTGGCCGCAGCCTCCTGTTACAAGTACCCTCATTTTGCGTAATAATCTACGGAATAGTCAAAAAGATCAGTGGCAGCGGAAAGAAGCGGATGATGCCTGTCTTTCTCTGACAGAAGGACGGAAGCCTCCGGAATGCCCCAGTCTATGCCAAGGGAAGGATCATTCCAGGCTATTGCGCCTTCCTGGTCCGGGGCGTAGGGGTTGTCACATTTATACTGGAATACGGCTTCCGGGCTAAGTACGGCAAAACCGTGGGCGAACCCGCGGGGCACGAAGAACTGCCGGTGATTCTCTCCGGAGAGGATGCAGGCCACGTGCTGGCCGAACCACGGAGAACCGCGGCGGATATCCACAGCAACATCCAGGACGGTGCCGCTCACAACACGGACCAGCTTACTTTGGGAATGCATCCCCTTCTGGTAATGAAGGCCGCGGACAACGCCGTAGGAACTTTTGCTTTCATTGTCCTGAACAAAGTGCACGGGCCTTACCGCAGCGTCAAAATCCCTCTGGCTCCAGCTTTCAAAGAAATACCCCCTGGAGTCTCCAAACACCCTGGGTTCAATGATTACCACTCCTGGAATATCTGTCCTTATTACTTCTATCATATATTTCTCTCAGAGAATGCAAATATACCAATATTTTTGCGATTTATATTATCTTTGCGTAGTTAAAGGAATATACCGTGACACTAAGGAATTATTTGATAGTCGCACTGGACACTTCTCTCACTGCGCCCGGAATAGTTTTCAAAACTCTCATCCCCTATATCGCCAAATCCGGAAGGATTACTCTTCTTACTGAGGAACATGACCCTTCCATGCCGCTTGACAACATCCGCCTTATCAAGCTTCACAATGCTGCCGAAAACTGGCGCTGGGCCAAAAGAAAATGGAGATGGCTGGGCTTCAATCCCAGAGACCGCCGCTGGGCACGCAGAACCTACAAAGAGAATCGTGAAGTATTTTCAGAGCACTATGACGCCATTGTAGTACTTACATCCAACGGTTATTATTCTGCACTTAACCTTGGAAAACTCCTGAAGGAGAAACTGCGCTGCCCCTATATCATATACAGCGTAGACGGCATGCCCTCCCCTATCCCCTGGCTTGGGAAGGACGCAGACCTCCACCCAAAAATCGGCCGTGGCCTGAACAGGCTTTGCTCATGCTCAGACCTTTTCATCCTGTCCAATCCCATGATGCTGGAATATGAGAAAGGCATCGTGACAGATTTCAAGGGAGCATGGGATTATCTCTACACACCTTACAGGGAATTACCTGAGGGTTTCTCTATAATTCCCCATGATGGATTCAACATCCTCTATGCCGGCAGCCTTTACGGACTCAGGAAGATAGACGGGATGGCCGATGCCTTCCGCCGTTTCCTGTCAATAAGGCCGGACGCCAGGCTCATAATAGTTGGAGATGTCTGGAAACAGCATAAGGAATATGCCCCGGATCTTGTGGATGAAGGCAAGATAATATTCAAGGAGGCCACACTCCAGATAAATGACTATTACGCCAAGGCCGATTGCCTCATAGATATTGCGGCCGATATCCCTGATGATGTATTCCTCTCCAGCAAAGTAATATGCTACCTGCCTTACAGCCTTCCCATAGTTGCCATATCCGGGGAAAACTCCCCCGTATCAAAGATTATGGGCGGTCTGGACTCAATCATGCAGTGCAGCAACAATCCTGAAGAAATCCTCAATGCCCTTGTAAAGGCCCAGGAAATAAAGGACTTCAGTGACAGAAAGGCCCTTCTCACGGAATTCAGCGCCAAGTACCTGTGTCGGCGTTTCCTGACCCAGATTGAGACACAGCTTGGTTAAACCTCCCCAAAACGCCCGCACAGATATGCCCAGGACACCTGTGGATGGTTGTCTCCGTCCGGGGAATGAGGCTCCAGCGGGTTATATGGCGTCATGTTAATGAAGTATTTGTGACGTGTACGGGCATACAGATACCCCCGGCGCTTGAGGAAATACGTATAGACGCTGTCATCGCTGGGGCAGTTAGCCATTACCTCCTTGTCAATAAGGTCAAGGCTGTCCCCAAAATAATCGGCCCTGGTAAGTGAAGCACACCCGCAGTGGAAATCCGTGTGGAAAAGATGCACGTGGTTGCCGCTCACCGGCCTCTCGGGGTATTTCCTGTGCACTGAGATGAAATCTTCCAGCATGCCGGGAGGGTACAGCCAGTCGTCGTCAATTGACACTACGCAAACGCCCGGATGCTTCCTCAGCGTAGGGATAAGCTTCTTGTACACCTTCAGGTCCTCCATCCGGTTCACCTCCACGGGATGGGAATCTATGTACTCCTGGACATGGGCTGGAATCTCCAGGTCATACGCCACGTTAAGCACCACAAGGTCAGGCTTGTAAGACTGGCCGAAAATTGTATCCAGTACGGCAGGAATATTGCCGATACGGGCCTTCCATGTAGTGAGAGTCACAATGAGCCGATATTCCACCGGTGTTCTCCGGGGACGGAAGTGCCTTGGTGAAGTATATCCCGGGATGGTAGCGTGCCAGGCCCTCATCTGGCGGAGGGCCTCATCCCTGCCGTATCCCGTTCCTCCGGGATGGACAACCCTGATTCGGTCGTCAACCAGCACAAGAAGGCCCATGATGCGCGCAAAATGACTGAGTGCAAGGTCTACTCCCCAGCCCAGTTTATTTAGCGTCAGGTCTATTGGGCATACTTTCTCCATGAGGTCAATCCTTATCATGTGGAACCAGCCTTCCTGGAAAGAAGCGCTTCTCATCCTGCCGGTAAAATGGCAGCGGCTCTGGGGCAGAGAACGCCCTTTCCAGGCCGTAGAAGGCTGATAAAGGCCCACGTTACGCGTTCCGGCAACGTCCATCATCGCCGCCACAAGTTTTTTGGTATTATCGGCCGATATCTCTATGTCGCTTGTCACTATCATCACCCATCCGTACCCGCCTTCCTTACCGCGGCGGAAGGCCTCGTTCATGAGGCCGGAGTAGTAGATGTTGTCCAGCGGCACGGCAAGAGGATGAGAGCAGCGGGGGCTGCTTCCGCTGTCAAGGATGAGGGTATCGAAGTGCGGAGACAGGCGGTTTGCCCACTCCACGGCGTGGACATTATCGTTATAGTTGAAAACGCAGCAGAGTACTCTGGTGTTCATACTTTACTTCTTTAGGAGGTACCTGATGACGGCATTGGGGCTGCGTCTGTAATTGTATATGGGCCTGGACTGGTCTCCACCGAAGGAGATCCTCCGGTGAACCGGCGACGGAAATCTCTTGGGGCAATCCCTGTATTTGCCTCTCAGATACTCAAGGGAATCCCAGAAACGCTGCCCCACGGTGCCGCCGGAATAATGCCGGCACTTGACGGGGAGGATTTTTGAAGGGACGCCTTTGAGCCAGGCCGATGCACAGAAATCCTCTGCGTACATGTCAAAGGACAGGTGCTCGTCAAAGCGGAGGTCCTTTTCACGGAGAAGACTGGAATGAGCTATGACGCACTGGCAGTCAAAGGTATCAGCCTCACCGCCCTTCCACGTCCCGCGCACATCCTTGTGCCAGGAACCGTCCTTGCGCCGCTGCTCAATATGGCCGGAGATGTGGATGAAATCGGCCCTGGGACAAACCTCCATAACAGCGCCTACAGGCCCGTAGATGCTACTCCTGTCCAGCCCTTCAAGAAGAGGGCCGATATCCTGGAGCGGCATCCAGTCCTCATGGCAGAAAACCACCCAACCGTCTTCCTGAATGGAATCCATGAAGCGGTTGTAGCGGACTGGGATTCCCAGGTTCTCATCCCGGTTGTCAAGAGTCACTATGGAAAGGGAGCGGCAGAAAGGGTTATCCACGATGCATTTCCGATACATGGCATAGTCCCTCACTACGGACACCATATAAACCTTTTCACTCATACTATATCTTCAAAACGCGGAGGTATTGCAACAATTATCCTGAGGCCGAACATTGCCGGTTTGTTCCAGGCATAAGGCGGGCGCACAAGGGTTTGGCAGATGCGTGCGAAACGGACCCAGGGCTCGAACTTACGTGCGGGCAGCTCAGTCACAAGGCGGATGGCGCGTGAACGCTTTTTCATATGTTTCCCCCAGCCCTGTTTCAGGCGGTCCTTGTCATTGAAACGGTCTTCAAGACGCTTCTGGTCAAAGTACCCGAAGTGGAAGAGGTAAAGGTCCTTGGCAATGTGGAAGTTCTTCCCCTTGATACGATGGAAGCCGCTGCCCCAGGTGAGGGGTTCCGCCATTATCGATGGCTTGGTGTAACGCGTCCCTATCTGTGCGTAATGCCTCTGCTGAAGGAACGGGATCTCATCCGTGATATCTCCCTCCACGCCAATTTTCTGGCCAAAGTCAAGGCCCAGGGCCGATACGGAGCCTTTGACCTTGATGCCGCTGAGGTACTCCACAAGCGTCTTCCCCAGTTTAGGGTCCACCACTATGAATTCATCGGCATCAACCCCTATCACAAGATCGTAGCCTCCGGAAAGGAGCTCCGCCGCCTTCCATGAGAGGAACTGCAGGCGGCCTTTTTCCGCCTCCACCACTTTCTTGCCTATTTTGGGAACCTTGAAAGCGTTGGTTCCGCGGCAGAAGTCCCCTATCTCCTGGTCCACCCCGTCATAGTAGATATAAAGATGATCCTTGCCTCCAAGTTCACGGGAATAGTACTGGACCCACTTACGGAGGTAGAAGTCGTCGTTACGGACCATGGTTATGGCTGCAATCTTTTTCATAGGTATTTTGCTGTAAATGTTTTTCCCTGTTTCTTAAGGTCTTCCGGGGTGCCTTCAAACACCACTTCCCCTCCCCTGTCGCCGGCGTCCGGGCCAAGGTCTATCACCCAGTCGGCCGCCCTTATCACATCCAGGTTATGCTCCACCACAAGCACGGTGTGGCCTTTCTGGAGAAGGGCGTCGAATGATTTCAGGAGCTTCTGGACATCATGGAAATGAAGGCCGGTTGTGGGCTCGTCAAAGATGAAAAGGATCTTGTCCCTGGAGCCTTCGCTGATGGAGAGGAAATACGCCAGTTTGATGCGCTGGCTCTCACCTCCGGAAAGCGTACTGGAAGGCTGCCCCAGTTTGATGTATCCAAGGCCAACGTCCACAAGAGGCTGAAGTTTTGCAGCGATTGCCGTGGCCTCGGGCTCCTTCTGGGCGCCGAAGAAGGCTATGGCCTCGTCTACGCTCAGGTCAAGGATGTCGCTCACGTTCAGGCCCTTGTAGTTAACCTCCAGGATTTCCGGCTTGAAACGCTTGCCGCCGCAGGACTCGCACACCATGGTAACATCGGCCATGAACTGCATCCCAATCTTCACAAAGCCGTCGCCCTGGCATTCAGGGCACCGGCCGCCCTCCTGGTTGAAGGAGAAATATGAAGGCGTGAAGCCGTTTATGCGGGCGTACTGCTGCTGGGACAGGAGCTTACGGATGTCGTCGTAGACTTTGAGGTAGGTGACGGCGTTTGAGCGGGAACTCTTGCCGATGGGGTTCTGGTCCACGTACTCCACGCGCGTTATGCGGCTGAGGTCCCCTTCCAGGCCCTTGAACGTGCCCGGGACATCCCCTGTCTCATTGAGACGGCGGTGCATGGCCGGGTAAAGGATGTCCCCAACCAGGGAACTCTTTCCGCTGCCGGAAACCCCGCTCACAACGGTAAAGACGTTGAGTGGAATCCTAACATCTATGTCCTTGAGGTTGTTCTGCATGGCCCCCTTGATGGTGATGGAGTACCTCCAGGGGTTCTTTTCTCTCTCATATTGCCGCCTCTGGCCAAAGAGGTACTGGAGGGTAAGAGATGGCCGATCGGGGTCGGCCATGACGGCCTTGGCGTCATGCCTGACGGTTTTACCGTCATTCCCGACGTGATCGGGAATCTTCCCGGCAAAGACCACCTCACCGCCATTGACGCCGGCACGGGGGCCAAGATCTATGAGGTAATCGGCCGCCTTAATGATCTCAGGGTCATGCTCCACCACAACAACGGTGTTCCCGATATCCCTGAGGCGCCGAAGGACCGCAATGAGTCTGTCGGTGTCGCGTGGATGAAGGCCGATTGAAGGCTCATCCAGAATGTACATGGAGCCCACCAGGGAGCTTCCGAGTGCCGTTACAAGGTTCACCCTCTGGCTTTCGCCGCCGGAGAGCGTATTCATGGTGCGGCTGAGGGTGAGGTACCCAAGGCCAACGTCCTCAATGCACTGCAGGCGGTAGCGGATCTCCTCAATAGTCTTGCCGGCTATTGCCTGCTCCGTTTTCGTCAGAGATTGCCGGTCGGAGCCGGCAATGACGTCAAACCACTTCAGGAGTTCCTCAACGGTCATGGAAAGTAGGTCGTGGATGGTCTTTCCCGCTATTTTCACGTACAGGGCCTCCTTTCGGAGACGGCTGCCGCCGCACGCAGAGCAGGTGGTCCTGCCGCTGTATCGGCTTAACATATACTTGTACTGGATCTTGTAGCGGTTACTCTCCACCCACTCAAAGAACTGGTCTATGCCGCAGTATGCGTCAGGGTCCTCGTAGTCACCGCGATATGTCCAGATAATGCGCTTCTGCTCCTCCGTGAGCTTGCAGTACGGTTCAAAGATGGAAATGCCAAGTCTTTCGGCATTCTTTATGAGCTGATCCTTGAACCAACTCATCTTCTCCCCTCTCCAGCAGGCTATGGCTCCGTCGTAGATGCTCTTTGTCTTGTCCGGCACCACAAGGTCCTCGCTTATGCCGATTATCTTCCCGAGGCCCCCGCACACCGGGCATGCCCCCAGCGGGCTGTTGAAGCTGAAAAGGTACTCGTCCGGCCTCCGGAACGTGATCCCGTCCAGCTCAAACCTGGCGCAGAACTTAATCATTTCTCCACACCACAGCGCCATATCACCGTTGCCTTTATCGAAGGCTGTTTGGACGGAGGCATGAAGGCGGGCGCGTAGGTCATCGTCAAGGGTGCCTGTAGTTTTGACACGGTCTACAAGGAGCATCAGGCCGGCGGGGTATGCGCCGTCCATACGGAGGACGTCCTCAATCTGGAGAATAGAGGAATCGGCAGGATTGAAAAGGCGGCCGAAACCCTCTTCCTTGAGGGCAAGGAGATACTCAACTTTGTCCTGACGGGAGTTCCAGCCTATATCGGAGAGAATATATACCGCCCTGGGAGTGCCGTCACTTAGAAAATCCAGCACATCCTTCACGGAGTGGGCCTTCACTTCACCGCCGCTGACGGGCGAATATGTGCGGCCGATACGGGCAAACAGGAGCCTCAGGAAATCATATATTTCCGTTGTGGTGGCAACGGTGGAGCGGGGGTTCTTGATGTTTACCTTCTGCTCAATGGCAATTGCCGGTGGGATGCCCTCTATGATGTCTACATCAGGCTTTGACATACGGCCAAGGAACTGGCGGGCGTAGGAGGAAAGGCTCTCGGCAAAGCGGCGCTGGCCCTCCGCGAAGAGAGTATCAAAGGCAAGGGAACTCTTTCCGCTGCCGGAAACGCCGGTTATAACCACAAGTTTTCCGCGGGGTATTTCCACGGTAATTCCCTTGAGGTTATTCTCACGGGCGTTCTTGATTATTATGCTGCTTTCCTTTGTCAAAGTTTACAAAGATACTAAATTATTCTTTGTCTTTTGAGGTATTATTGTTAGTTTTGTAGATGATTATGGATACCACAAGGATTTACAGAGTAGCAGATCTACCTTTCAAAGTGAGTTGCAGCGGAGAAGTATTCCTCCCAGACCATTTAGTTAACATGAAGCCCTTCGTTTCCGCGCTGCTGCCCGGAGAAGAAGCCCTTTTTTCCGTCGATATAGTAAGGAAAGCCCTTGACAAACCTTTCGGAGAACTCCTTTACAAGACAGATGACGGTCCGCTTTTCCCTGAAATCAGCCTTTACAGGAATGCCGATGGCTCCATCGCATCCCGCACATGTCCCCTTCCGGGGCGTCCTGAGGCTATGGAACTCACAATGAGCCCTGATTTCAAAAAGGCCAGCCTCATACTTACAGGCAATGACGATGCCTTTGCATTCAACAATGCCCTCATGCTTCTTTTCACCTTTGCATCGGCCCCAATGGGAGCGCTTGAAATGCACTCTTCCGTGGTGGTAAACGGCGGCAAGGGATATCTTTTCCTTGGAAAGAGCGGCACCGGAAAAAGCACTCACAGCAGCCTTTGGCTAAAGCATATCCCCGGCTCCTGGCTCCTCAACGACGACAACCCCGTCCTGAGGCTCATGCCCGGTGGAGAAGTCCGCGTCTTTGGCTCGCCCTGGAGCGGCAAAACCCCATGCTACAAGGCCCTGAGCGTCCCCGCCGGCGCGGTTGTGCGCCTTAGCCAGGCCCCCTATAACAAGATTGAGCGCCTGACCGGAGTTAAGGCATATGCATCCCTGATGGCATCGGCCTCATCATTCAGGCCATTCTCAGAACTGGCAAACCACTGGCACAACACCCTTGAGGCAATGACAGGTATAGTCCCCTGCTACCACCTTGAGTGCCTGCCGGATGAAGCCGCCGCCCAGCTTTGTTACAATACGGTAGTAAATGGATAAGAAGATAGTCCCAAATACCCTTATCCTGGAGGAGGCCGGACAGCTTCTCAATGAAGGCCGCACCGTGCGGTTCACCCCGCTTGGAAGCAGCATGCTCCCCTTCATCCGAGGAGGCCGTGACAGCGTGGTCCTTGCAAAGAAAGACACCGTGGAGGTTGGAGACATAGTGCTGGTGAGGCTCCCCGGAAGGTATGTGCTACACCGCGTCATAGCCCTTGACGGAGAGAAAGTCACCCTGATGGGAGACGGAAACATTGTCGGCACGGAGGAATGCACTTTGGCCGATGTCATGGGCACGGCAATAGAGATCGGCCGCGGAAAGCGCTCTGTCAAACCCGGCAAAGGACGCATTTGGAGGGCACTGAAGCCCTTTAGAAGATATATTTTGGCAATTTATAGAAGGATAATATGAAAATCAAGGAAGGATTCATTCTTAGGAAAATCTGCGGAGAGTACGTAGTGGTTGGAGAAGGCCTTGCACAGGTGAACTTCAACAAGATGCTCTCCCTCAATGCATCGGCAGCATACCTCTGGGAGCAGTTCCAGGGGAAGGAATTCACCGTTGAAGATATGACTGCAGCCCTCATGGACCGCTATGAGGTGGAAAAGGAGCGCGCCTATGAAGACGCCGCAGCCCTTGCAGGAAAATGGGTTGAAGAAGGAGTAGTGGAGGCATAATGAAGGTCCTGCGCACCCTGATAGGCATGGCGCGTCCCGTAGCCGGGCGCGTAGCCGTCACCGTGGTTGTGGGAGTGGTAAGAATTGCCGCTTCCCTGGCTTTCGTGGCATCCAGCAAGCAGCTGGTAGACATAGCCACCGGAGACTCTGCAATGCCCCTCAGGACCGGTATCGGCATATTCCTTGGCATCCTGGCACTTCAGCTGGGCGTAATCCTGTTTGGTAACTGGTGGGAAAGCTACACCCAGGTGAAGTCCCAGAACATCATGCGCCGCAGTATCTTTGAGACCGTGATGAAAAGCCGCTGGGACGGCCGGGAGCGTTTCCTCTCCGGAGATGCCGTAAACCGCCTGGAAGAGGATACAAGGGTGGTTTCAGAGTTGGTTGTGGCGCGTATCCCGTCCATTATCCTCACCCTTGTCCAGCTTCTTGCCGCGTCCATATACCTTATGTATCTGGCGCCAAACCTGCTGTGGGTAATCCTTATCCTCACATTTGCAATGGTTTTTGGCTCCAAGCTCTTTTTCAGGAAACTCCGTGAGCTTATGGCCGCCATCCGTAAGCGTGAAAGCGAGATCCAGCAGCTCATGCAGGAGAGCCTCCAGAACAGGGTTCTTATGCTCACGCTCACAAGCGTAGAGAGGGTTGTGGACAAGATGGGATGGCTGCAGGGAGATGTGGAGGACATAACCCGTAAACGCCTCAACTACAACGCCGTAGCCCGCGGGCTCATGTTCTTTGGTTTCCAGGCCGGCCACGCCGCAACACTCCTCTGGGGTGTTGTGGGCATAATGCACGGAACCATCACCTACGGTATGATGACTGCATTCATGCAGCTGGTTGGTCAGGTACAGCGCCCCGTGGCGGAGCTTGGACACCAGGTCCCCGCCATCATCCAGGCCATCACTTCCGTAGACCGCGTGATGGAACTGCTGGAGTTGGAGCAGGAACCGGCTTCTGAGCCTATTGTTTTGGCCGATGCCCCTTCAATTGAGGTTTCCGGCGTCACCTACACTTATCCGGGCACCCCGGAGCCCGTGCTGTCAGATTTCTCCTGCAGTTTCCCTGCCGGGCAGCTCTCCGTTATAGCGGGCCCCACGGGAATCGGCAAAAGTACTCTCATAAGGCTTATCCTTGGGCTTCTCAGGCCTTCTTCCGGCTCCGTCATGGTTGACGGCCATCCCGCATCGGCAGCCCTGAGGGGCAATTTCCAGTACATTCCGCAGGGAAATTCCCTCCTTAGCGGCACCATACGCTCAAACCTTCTTCTGGCGGCCCCGGATGCCACGGAGGAAGAGATGAAAACCGCACTTGAAGATGCCCAGGCGCCATTTGTCTTCGATCTCCCCGAAGGCCTTGACACCCCTTGCGGGGAGGATGGCAGCGGCCTATCTGAGGGCCAGTGCCAGAGAATAGCCATAGCACGTGCTCTATTAAGGCCCGGCGGCATCCTCCTTCTGGACGAGTCAACATCGGCCCTGGACTCCGGTACGGAAGCCCGCCTGATGGAATGCCTGGAGGCAAAGTATAAGGGCCGCAAGACCGTCATCTTTGTTTCTCACCGTGAGCGCGTCCTCAGCCACGCCGACAACGTGGTCACCATAAGCTAAAACTTACCTAAACATATGAAAACTAAGAAAGTATTAGGCATTGCCGGCGGCATCCTTGCCGTAGCTGTCCTTGGAGGTTGTATATACCTCAACACCCTCATGCCCATTATCACGGGCTATGCGGCAAAGAATCTTGCATCGGCCGTGTTTGTATCTGGCCGTAATCAGGCCGATGTAGAGCCACTGGACCTCCATTTCTCCTTCATAAAATTCAACAGGAACAAGGTGGACATGGAGAAAAAGACCGTCACCAGCCGCTTCCTTTGGTACAAATCAACGGCCGCCTACAGGGAAGGCTACGGCGTTACACTCCTTAGGGGAAAAGGCAAGAAGGAATTCCTTAATCAGGACTATCCCCTCCCCGCAGACTCATATCCGGATTATCTTGAGAAGGCCGATGACAACCTCACCGCGCGTCTGGAGCCAATTGCCAGGGCTCTCGTGGATGAGCGTTCCTACAACGGCCATCCCTTTGCCTTCGTTGCCCTGTATGATGGAAAGATCATTGCAGAGCGCTACGACAAAGGAATTGACGCAGGCACCCAACTTCTCAGCTGGAGCATGGGAAAAAGCTTCACAAACGCCCTTGTGGGCATAATGGCAGGAGACGGGCTGGTGGACATCAACGCCCCCATGGACATTCCTGAGTGGCAAAATGATGCCAGGGCAGCCATAACCCTCAACAACCTTCTCCAGATGCAGAGCGGCCTTGGGTGGAACGAGAATTACGGCAACAGGTCTGACGTTAACCTCATGCTTCACCGTGAGGCCGATATGGGCCTCTATGCCCTCTCAAAGCCCCTGGAGCATGAGCCTGGCACCTTCTGGTACTATTCCAGCGGCAGCACCAACATTGTGATGCGTTATCTTTGCGGCAAGTTTGATTCCGACCAGGCCTTCCTTAATTATATGCGTGAGCGCCTGTTTTCTCCCCTTGCCATTGCAAATCCTCACTTTGAGCCGGACATGAGCGGTACTCCGGTGGGCTCTTCCTACCTTTATGTCACCGCCAGGGACTATGCCCGCTTTGGCCAGATGTTCTTGGACGACGGCTGCGTGGGAGAGGAGCGTATCCTTCCCGAAGGTTGGGTTGAGTATACCACCACTCCCGCCCAGGCAAGTGAAGGCAGGTACGGAGCCTTCTTCTGGCTCAACCGCTGCGGGGTCTGCCCCGACGTCCCGGAGGACATGTTCTCATGCAACGGCCATGACGGCCAGCAGATCTACATCGTCCCCTCCAAGGACCTTGTGGTGGTGATTCTTGGCTACTCTCCCAAGCCGGACAGGGTGATTGATTTCAACGGGCTCCTCCGCGACATCATCTCCTGCCTCCCAGAAAAATAATTGCAAAAATTTTAATTAATTGTTTGCAGATTCAAAAAAAGGTGTTACCTTTGCAATCCCGAAAGGGAAGTTCACTGAAAACTTGGTGCGGTAGTTCAGTCGGTTTAGAATACCGGCCTGTCACGCCGGGGGTCGCGAGTTCGAGCCTCGTCCGCACCGCCAAAAAGGGTCTAGCCTATGGTTAGACCCTTTTTTGGTATTATTACCGCGGAACATAGGCAAAATGTGCTATCTTTGCATAGATATACAATATGGAACAGTATCAGCACATTAACCTATCGGACTATACCTACAGCGGAGAAGGCGGGCAGGGTGTAGCCTACACTCACAAGAGTGAGAAACGCCTTGCAAAGCTGTTTAACCCCGGTTTTGACGCCACTTTCGCCATCAAGGAGTTTGAGATGGCAAAGGCCGCCTTCGAGATGGGCATTCCCACCCCTCAGCCTCTTAGGCTCATAACTGACGGAGAGCGTGTAGGAACGGAATATGAGCTCATTGAGAACAAGCGCTCATTCTGCCGCATCATCTCAGAGCAGCCTGACAGGATGGAGGAAATCTCCCTTCGCTTTGCCAATGCCTGCAAGGCCATCCACGCAATGAAGGCCGATACAACCCGCATCCCTTCAATGAAAGCCCGTATGCAGGCTTTCTACGCCAAGGAAGGAGTTGCGCCGGCATTTCTTGTGGACAAAGTCATGCCCATCCTAGAAACTATCCCCGACACTCCCACCTGCCTCCACGGAGATATGCAGATTGGTAATATCATCACGGATGAAGACCGTACCCTCTGGATTGATATCGGCCAGTTTGCATATGGCGCTCCGGAATGGGATATGAGCCTTTGCTGGAGAATCACCCAAATACAGGACTCCCAAAGGACGATGCATCTTTTCCACCTTACGCCTGAGCAGATGCAGAAGCACTGGTCAATCCTTGCCCCCGCCTACTACGGCGTTCCGCAGGAGGAAATGGGCATGGTAATCCGGAGGCTCCTGCCATATTCCGTAATCAAAGCCGCATATATGTACCACCTCACCTATCATCTGCCCATTGCGGAGGATATGGCCCGGAGGATGTGCGCAGCCCTGTAAGATTATGAAAAAAACCATATATCGTCTATTAATCGGCCTGGCGGTCATTGCAGCTCTTCCAGGCTGCTCCGGCGGCAGCAGGAAAACGCTTGACCTGAAGACGGAGGAAGACCTCCACGGCCTTACCATCACAACATCGGCCGGAAACTACTACGACGAAAAATACTCCGCCTATGATGACATTGACATCTTCCGCGTCAGCTTTGAAGCGGACGGCATCCAGGCCGTAAGGCAGGGTATGGCCGATGTTTTCGTGAGCGACGAAGTGGCCCTTACCCCGGAGGATATGGACAGGCTTCATATGAAGATGGCTTTCCGCGGGGAAGAGTCCTTTGACGTAGCCTTTGCCGTAAGGAAAGGGGATCTGGCCCTTCAGGAGGCCCTGAACAGCTTCATCGCCGCGGGCAAGGCCGATGGCACCATCCCGGATGTCATCTCCCACTGGACCAAGGGCACTCCGGCGCCGGAGATGCCCGCCCCTTCAGAAGTTACTCTCACGGGGAAACCTCTGAGGTGTGTCACCGCCGTTAATCTGGCCCCGGTCAGCTTTGTTGGCGAAGGCGGGCAGTGGATGGGTATGGATGCCGATATCCTGAGGCGCTTTGCCGTACTCGGCGGCCGTGAGTTCCAGATGCAGTTCCAGGAACTTGGATCGGCCGTAATAGCCCTCTCTACCGGCCAGTGCGACGTAGTGAGCGCCTGCCTCTATGTGACGGAAGAGAGGCAGAAATCCGTAGACTTCACCATCCCGTATTATGAGTGCCACCCCGGATACTTCGTGTATGACGGCGGGAAATCCTCAAGCATGGGCTTTGGAGAGCGTCTGAAGATGAATCTTGTCACTGAAGGAAGGTGGAAACTCATTGCGGACGGCCTCCTTGAGACCCTCAAGATAACCTTCTTTTCAATCCTTCTTGGAACCCTCCTTGGAGCCGGAGTGTGCGCTATGCTCCGTAGCCGCAGAAAATGGGTCCGTGAGATAGCCGGCCTCTATGGAGCCTTCATCCAGGGCATCCCTACGCTGGTCCTCCTTCTCATAATGTTCTACGTCATCCTTGCAAATGCAGGCCTAAACGGTTCCGTGGTAGCCATTATCACCTTTGCCATGTGCTTTGCGTGGTCGGCAGGAAGCATATTTGATACTTCCATCTCGTCTGTTCCCAAGGGGCAGACGGAAGCCGGCCTCAGCCTTGGCTTCACCCCGCTCAGGACCTTCACCGGAATAGTCCTGCCGCAGGCCGTGAAGAAGGGACTTCCGCTTTTTGCCGGAGAGTGCGTGGCTCTTCTCAAGAGCACCTCAATAGTTGGCTACATAGCCATTCAGGACCTTACCCGCGCCAGCGACCTTATCCGCAGCCGCACCTTCGACGCCCTTATTCCGCTGCTGGTTGTGACGGTCCTCTACTTTGTCCTTGCCTGGCTCATCCGGGTAGTGTTGAACCTTTTCCTCAAGAAGAAGTAATATGATAAGCATAAAACATTTAAGCAAGACCTTCAAGAATCCCGACGGCTCTTCAATTACCGTTCTGAAGGATGTAAACTGCGATATTCAAAAGGGAGAGGTCATAAGTATCATAGGCCCTTCCGGGACTGGTAAAAGTACGCTTCTCCGTGCAATCAATATGCTTGAGCCGCCCACATCCGGGGAAATCTGGGTGGACGGCGAGAACATCATGGCAAAGGGGTACAGGTTGGACAAGATGCGTAAGAAAATGGGTATGGTCTTCCAGAGCTTCAACCTCTTTGACCATATGACGGTGCTGGAAAATATCACCTACGCACCCGTGCGCCTTCTGAAGATGTCGGAAGAAAATGCCCGTGAGGAGGCTATGGATCTCCTCAGGAAGGTGGGCCTGGCCCAGAAGGCCGATGTTTTCCCGGATTCCCTCTCCGGCGGCCAGAAGCAGCGTGTGGCCATTGCCCGCGCCCTTGCAATGCACCCGGACGTTATCCTCTTCGATGAACCAACATCGGCCCTTGATCCCACGATGGTGGGAGAGGTCCTCAGCGTTATGCGCCAACTGGCGAAGGACGGGATGACTATGCTCATAGTGACCCACGAGATGCGTTTTGCCCGCGACGTGAGCACCCGCATCTTCTTTATGAACGAGGGCATAATCTATGAGGACGGCACCCCCGAACAGATCTTCGAGCACCCTGTTCACAGCGCCACCAAGGCCTTTGTGAACCGCATCCAGAAACTGGTCTACGAGATAGATTCCGAGGACTTTGACTACCTCCAGATCCGCACAGGCCTCAATCAGTTCTTCCTCAAGTACAACCTCTCCGGCAAGGCAGAGAATGCATACTCCATCATAAGCGAGATGCTCTTTGAGCACCTTGGCGGCATCTGCCCCCTCACATTCCGCATAACCTTCACGGAACTCACCGGAGAAACCGCCCTGGATTTCATGATAGAAGGGGTATCGGCCTCTCCCATCAAGGATCCTTCCGTCCTTGACGGTATCCGAAAGATTTCCCAGGCGGTTGTGGAAGAACCCACTGCCCGAGGCTTCAGGATTAAGATACTGATTTAAGCCCCCTTTTTACTTGGTGCGCCAGGTAAGGTTTGCTTCCTTCAAGATGCCCCGGTAGTAGGCTTCTACGTCCTTCCAGTGATAGTAGGGGTAGCAGTCTGTCTTGAGCGGAATTGAGGTTTCGTTCTCATTCATCAGGAACTTTACAAGGATGTCCTTGCTTTTTGGCTTGCGGTAGAATATCCACTGGATGTTGGCTCCCATAGGAATGAGACGGAAGATTGAAAAATGCTGGTGTAGAGTCTCTAAATCGTCTGTTGCGCCCGTGGATTCCTGAAATCCCAGAACGTAGCTGAAAGGCAGCACCACGTCGTCATGGCCAAAACGAAGTCGGATTCCGCAGCCGCCGGAAGAAATCATTTCACTGGCATTGTCAAGGAAATTCTGGAGTAGCGGATAAACCCTGAGATAACTCTTCCTTGCCCCAGGCATAAGACCCTCCCACAGGCACCAGCTGGCATTATAGGCCCTGAAAGCATCTATCATTCCCTCATCCCCAAAGACATCAATGAAACTTAGCCCAAGTTCAGGAAGGCAATACATATCGGCAGCAACGTTGTAGAGGTCATCGGCAAATTGATATGGGTCTATGAATTCCTTGGCCCTATCCGGGTCAATGAACATCGCCTTCATCTGGGGTTTGCCACTAAGCATCCTGCGTTTGAACTTCTTGAGCTTACTGTAGAGGGCATCGTCAGTGTCATTATCCGGCACCTCTATGGACCTGTTGGCCCTTACATAAAACTGAGCTTCATCATCGGCTGCCATGGAGATGTCAAATGAAGGATTCAGTTCCTTTAGTTCCTCGCAGAAGAACTCCATACTGTGCATGACACGCCTTGAATTTGAGGAATTTGCAGTTACCTTGAGGGGCTTTGTCATCAGTTCAGGATAGTTGTCAAACATCCTCTTTGCAATGGCCTTGTGCTGCCTTGCCCCAAGCGGGGTAAGGGAACCGGCACGGCCCTTTGCATCGGCCGCCGCAAGGATGATCCTCCGGTGAACATCCTCACCATAAGGGGTGAGAAGTCCCGTCCTGTGGGCGGAATCCAACTGTGCCATAAGCCTTTTGTACTGCTTGTCCCCGGTCATATAACGTGCCCCGTGACGGCCGTAGTGGCTTATGTAGAAGGGCTCATATCCCTTGGGAGCCGGTGTGATGTGACCGGTAGGCGTGGGATAATTGACATAATTACCGGCAGTGAGTTCAATGTGGGAGAGAAGTTCCTCCCTGGATGTCTGTGCGCCGGCGCTCCAGATCAGGAGCAACAGGCTCAATAGAATGAGACTTATACGTTTCATATGCTGTTACTTATCAATTACAAGTGATGCCCTCATTGCTACCAGAACGGAATCCAGGGCGGGAAGGTTTTCCTTACGAATGGGTTCTGACGGCGGAGATTCCAGTTTGAGGGGATTGATGGGAGAGCCGTTTCTCCACACGCGGAAGTCAAGGTGCGGGCCGGTGGCGGTGCCGGTCATGCCCACATAGCCTATGACCTGGCCCTGGGATACTCTCTGGCCTGCTTTTACGGCCATTTTTGAGAGGTGGAGATAGGCTGTTGTGTAAACTGAATTGTGGCGGATCTTCACCATATTGCCGGCGCCGCCCTTCCCCCAGCCGGCACTGAGGACGGTTCCGTCTCCGATGCTCCTCACAGGCGTCCCCGTGGGCGCGGCATAGTCCACCCCCGTATGGGCCCTCACCGTTCCATGAACGGGATGGAGCCTGTGGAGGGAATAGCCGGAAGATATGCGGGTGAACTTGAGAGGAGCCTTCAGGAAGGCTTTCCGCATGCTCTCACCCTTTTCGTTCCAATACGTGTTGCCGCCGTCTCCCTGGTCAAAATATACGGCCGGAAGGCAGGTTTCGCCGCGGTGGAACTCTGCGTAACTCACTTTTTCTATGCCGATAGATTCGCCCTCGCACATCCGCTCACTGTAAAGGATACGGAAGCGGTCCCCTTTCTGGAGCCCGAAGAAATCCACCGTCCAGGCATAGATATCGGCAATGCTTACAATCAGGTCTGGCGTAGCCCCCGCGGCAATCATGTCGTTCCAGAGGGAGGAGTTGATGGTTACATCGGCCGTTTTGGTGACAACTTCCACCGGCCTTTCATACGTCCAAACCGGAATGCTGTCACGGAGGCTGAAGATGGTCTCCCTCACCTGACTGTTACTGTACACAACGTACTGCAGGGCCGATGAATCCCTGTAATAAGCCCTGTAAGCATTGCCGGCGCGGAGTTTCCTGACGTCAAAGATGCTGTCCGGGACTCCCGCAAGGGCATGCGCCTGCTGAGCCGAAGCCCCAAGCCGGGTGAGCCACGCCGTGAAATTGTCCCCGCTTTTGATGGTACCGGAAACAACGGTGAAAGAGTCTGTGCAGAAGCCAAGGGGATAAACGGTGTCTTTGACGGTCACCTCCGGCTCCGTAGCCGCCCCTCCCCTGTTTCTTCCGGGAAGGCAGGAAAGGGCCGATAATACTACAAATATTGTAAGAAGTATAGTGGAAAGTCTAAGTTTCATACCTCAAAGATACGAATAAATACCGTTCCAACCTTTGACAAGTTGAGGAAATTGCGTAAATTTCGGGATAATATGATTGAGACACTGAAAAATACCCGTAATCTCCCTGACAGCGCCCTCCAGGAGCTGCTGGAGAGCCCCAGCGCCGCCCTGGCGCAGGAGCTTAAGGACACGGCGCGGGAAGTGTGTCTCAAGGTAAAGGGGCCGGAGGTGCTCATCCGTGCGCTCATCGAATGGAGCAATGTGTGCCGCAATGACTGCCTCTACTGCGGTATAAGGCGCTCCAGGGCCGATGTCCCCCGCTACTCCCTGTCCCCGGAAGAGATTCTTCAGTGCTGTGGAGCCGCCTGGCGGGACGGAGTCCCCACCTTCGTGCTTCAGGGCGGGGAGAACCCAGCCGCAGCGGAAGGGCTTGTACCCATTGTGCGCACCATCCGGGAGCGCTTTCCATCGGCCGCCATAACCCTGTCCCTTGGAGAGCTGCCGTTTGAACTCTATGCCGCCCTGAAGGAAGCTGGCGCAAACAGGTACCTCCTCCGTCACGAGACCGCAAATCCAGAACATTACGCCAGGCTCCACCCCGCCGGAATGCGGCTTGAAACCCGCCTGGCGTGCATCCGTGAACTCAAGCGCCTTGGCTATGAAACCGGCATGGGGATGATGGTGGGAAGCCCCGGGCAAACCACACGGAATCTTATAGAAGACCTCCGCCTTATGCAGGAGATAGGCCCGCACATGATTGGGATCGGCCCATTCATCCCTCAGGACGGCACTCCATTTGAGAACTGCCCGGCCGGAAGTGCGGAGACAACCCTCAGGCTCATAGCCATCATGCGGCTTATGTTCCCGGATGCCAATATACCAGCCACAACGGCCCTGGCTACGCTCCTTCCCGGCGGAAAGCAGGCCGGAATCCAGGCGGGAGCAAATGTAATAATGAACGTTTATACGCCCCTTAAGGAGCGCAAAAAATATGACCTTTATAAAGGAAAGACAGATGTATAATCCTTCATCTCCATACGCCAAGGAATTCATAGACCATGAGGAGATCATGGAAAGCCTCCAGGAGGCTGAAAAGGAAAGCCGTAACCCTGAAAGGGTGGCCGCCATCCTTGAGAAAGCGACCCTTCTCAAAGGCCTTACCCACCGTGAGGCTGCAATCCTCATGGACTGCGATGACCCCGCCCTGGAAGAGAAGATCTATGCCCTTGCAGCAAATATCAAGCAGCGCTTTTACGGCAACCGCATAGTCCTCTTTGCCCCGCTGTACCTTTCAAACTACTGCGTAAACGGCTGCGTATACTGCCCTTACCACTATAAGAACAAGACCATTCCCCGCCGGAAACTCTCCCAGGAGGAGATTGCTGCTGAGGTCCGGGCGCTCATCCGCACCGGCCACAAGAGGCTTGCCGTGGAAGCTGGGGAAGACCCCGTGAACAACCCCCTTGAGTATATCCTGGAGTCCATCAAGACCATCTATTCAGTGAACGAAGGCGGCAATTCCATCCGCCGCGTGAACGTGAATATTGCCGCAACGGACGTTGAGAGTTACCGTAAACTCAAGGCTGCAGGAATCGGCACATATATCCTCTTCCAGGAAACCTACAACAGGGAGCAGTACCTGAAACTGCACCCCACGGGCCCCAAGAGCAATTACGAGTGGCACACGGAGGCTATGGACCGCGCCCAGGAAGGCGGCTGCGACGACGTAGGGATAGGCGTTCTCTTCGGCCTTTCCAGCTACCGCTATGAACTGGTGGGCCTTCTCATGCACGCAGAGCACCTTGAAGCACGTTTTGGCGTTGGTCCCCACACCATAAGCGTTCCCCGTATCTGCCCCGCAGAGGATATTTCCGTTCAGGATTTCAAGGACGCGCTTCCGGACAGCATTTTCCGGAAACTTGTGGCGGTTCTCCGCGTTGCGGTCCCCTACACCGGAATGATAATCTCCACGCGTGAGAGCGCCCGCATGAGGGAGCAGCTCCTCCACTGCGGCATTTCGCAGATAAGCGGCGGTTCCAGAACAAGCGTTGGCGGCTACACCACTGTTGAGCGCCACGACGAAACCGCCCAGTTTGACATTGCCGATACCCGTCCGCTGGACAGCGTCGTCCGTTGGCTCCTGGAGAATGACCACATCCCCTCCTTCTGCACCGCCTGCTACCGCGAAGGCCGCACCGGAGACCGCTTCATGAGCCTTTGCAAGAGCGGGAAAATCGGCCTTTGCTGCACGCCAAACGCCCTTATGACGCTTAAGGAGTACCTGATGGACTACGCTTCCCCTGAAACCCGCGCCGCCGGCGAGGCCCTCATAGAGAAGTCTTTGGCCGATATCCCCCTTGAGCGCACCCGTGAGATAACCGTCTGCCACCTCAAGGAGATTGAGGAAGGCGCAAGGGATTTTAGATTCTAAGGTATGGAACGCATCCACATAGCGGTCATCGGTCCTGTAAACAGCGGAAAATCCACGCTTGTCAATGCTCTTTGCGGGCAGGAGGTTTCCATTGTAAGCCCTGTTGCCGGCACCACCACTGACCCTGTAAGAAAAGCCGTGGAATTGCCGGGAATCGGCGCATGCATCATAATAGACACCCCCGGTCTGGAGGACAGCACCACCCTCGGCCCTGAACGCATGCGCCGCACCCTCTCCGCTCTTGATGAGGCCGATATTGCCGTAGCGCTGGCGCCATTTCCTAAGATTGATGCCAATATACCTGTAGTCAACTACACACCTGGAGAATCCATAGAATCCCTTCTGGAACGCATCAGGGAGGCTCTTCCCAAAGAGGAGGAAAGGTTCCTTACCGGAAACCTTGTAAAAACCGGAGACAAGGTGCTTCTTGTGATGCCCCAGGACTCAGAGGCACCAAAAGGCAGGATAATCCTCCCGCAGGTGCAGGTCCTTAGGGAACTTCTGGACCGCGGATGCATCCCCGTGTGCTGCACGCCGGAGAGCCTCCCTGAAGCCCTCAACACCGCTCCGGACCTTGTGATTACGGACTCCCAGGTGTTTGCTGCCGTTAATGCTGCAATCCCGGAGAGCACTCCACTCACCTCTTTTTCCGTCCTCCTTGCCGGCGCCAAAGGAGACATAAAGACCTATGTGGAAGGAGCCAGAGCCATTGAAAGCCTCAAAGACGGAGACCGCGTCCTTATCGCCGAGGCCTGCACCCACGTCCCGGACTCCGAGGATATCGGCCGCCAAAAAATCCCCGCCCTCCTCAGGAAGAGAGCCCGGGTAGAGGTTCAGATTGCCGCCGGGAATGACTTCCCTGAGAATCTGGATGGCTATTCCCTCATAATCCACTGCGGGGCATGCGTTGCCGGACGTCAATTGGTGCAGTCCCGCATAAAAAAGGCACTCCGCCAGGGAGTGCCAATCACTAACTACGGTATAGCCATTGCGGCCTTGCAGGGTATCCTGGGAAGGATTTCCTTGCCTTAGGCGTCAAACTCCGCCACAATCTTCTTTATGTCGGAGGGGTTGAGCCTTCCGTAGACTTTCTCGCCAATTGTTGCCACCGGGGCAAGGCCGCAGGCACCCACGCAGCGGAGGCAGTCCAGGGAGAACTTGCCGTCAGGGGTGGTCTCTCCTACCTCAATTCCAAGCACTCTCTTGAATTCCTCCAGAACCTTGTCTGACCCGCGGACATAGCAGGCAGTTCCAAGGCACACTGAAACGGGATATTTTCCCTTTGGCACCATTGAGAAGAAAGAATAGAACGTCACCACCCCGTACACCTTTGAAGCGGGGATACCAAGTTCACGGGCAATCACCCTCTGGACTTCCTCGGGGAGGTATCCAAGGGTGTTCTGGCACTCGTGAAGGATGCTGATGAGTTCACCGGGATCATTATTAAATTTCCGGCAGATGGTCTCCACCTGACGGAGAGCTTCACACGATACTTTCATAACTTCTACTTGATGCTTTTGTCAAAATAATGGGTATGGAGGAGTTTCTCTGAAAGCTCTCCCAGGGGTTCCCCAAGGTAAACTTTATAGAGCTGCTGGATATCCGGGTTCTCATGGCTCTTGCGGATGGGTTTGCCTTCATCCTCGCGGTAGATGGCGCGTGAACGGGCCTTCAGGACCTCCACGTTGCCATGGTGGTAGGGCTGTCCTGCGCCGCCAATGCAGCCGCCGGGGCATGCCATGATCTCAACCACATGGTAAGAGAGCTCACCCTTGCGGAGCTTATCCATAAGGTAACGGGCATTGCCAAGGGTATGGGCAACGCAGACCTTAAGGGCAAAGCCGTTGAGGTCAATGGTTGCCTCCTTGATGCCGTCAAGGCCGCGGACATCCTGGAATTCCAGACGGGGCAGGGTCTTTCCGGTGTACACCTCATACACGGTACGGAGGGCGGCCTCCATCACGCCGCCGGTTGCTCCAAAGATGGCGCCGGCACCTGAGGATTCTCCCATGGGAGTATCAAATTCCGTGTCAGGAAGGCTCTTGAAGTCAATATTCGAGCGCTTGATAAGGCGCGCAAGTTCACGTGTGGAGATTGAGTAATCCACATCCGGATTTCCGTTAACGGAGAATTCCTCACGCTCGCACTCGTACTTCTTTGCAAGGCAGGGCATGATGGACACCACCACCAGCTTCTCACGCGGGATACCCATCTTCTGAGCCCAGTAATTCTTGGCAATTGCGCCAAACATCTGGGCCGGGGATTTGGCCGATGAAGGATACTCCAGAAGATCCGGATAGTTGTGTTCATAGAAGTTCACCCATGCAGGGCAGCAGGAAGTCATGATGGGGAGCTTCACGCTCTTGTCACCACCAAGGAAGGCCTTGAGCCTGTGAAGGATCTCTGCTCCTTCCTCCATGATAGTGAGGTCTGCGGCAAAGTCCGTGTCAAACACATAGTCAAAGCCAAGGTAGCGCAGTGATGTTGCAAGCTTTCCGGTAACAATTGTGCCGGGCTCCATGCCGAATTCCTCGCCAAGGGCCACGCGCACTGCAGGAGCGGGTTGGGCAATCACAATCTTGTCAGGATTGCAGAGGTCGTCCAGCAGCCTGTCGGTATTGTCACGCTCCGTGAGGGCGCCGGTGGGGCAAACTGCCACGCACTGACCGCAATATGTGCAGTCAGTGTCCTTGAACATACGGTCAAAGGTGGGGGCGATGGTGGTTTCAAAGCCACGGCGAACTGCGCCAAGCACACCAACCGTCTGAACCTGGTTGCACACTGTCTCGCAGCGGCGGCACAGGATGCACTTGTCCATATTGCGGGTAATAGCCGCTGTCTCTTCCTTCTTCCTCACGCTCTGCTCTCCCTTGTAGGTCATCCTGCGGATATTGAAGCGGGTAACCAGCTTCTGGAGCTCGCAGTCATTGCACTTGGGGCAGGTAAGGCAGTCGTTGGGGTGGTCGGAGAGGATAAGTTCCGCCACGGTCTTGCGGGCACGCACAACGCGTGCTGAATTGGTCCTCACCACCATTCCTTCCGTCACCTGGGTGGCGCAGGAAGGGGCCAGGTTGCGCCTTCCCTCAACCTCAACCACGCATATGCGGCAGGAGGCCGGAGAATTCTTGACGCAGGTGCCCTTCAGGTCCATATGACAGAGGGCGGGAATATTTATGCCGATACTGGCGGCCGCGTCAAGAACGGTTGTTCCTTTGGGCACGCTTACGGCCCTGTTATCAATAGTTAGGGTAATCATATTTTCCATAGCGTGCAGGATTAAATAACTTTAATGGCTCCAAACTTACACCTTGACAGGCACATTCCGCAGCGGATGCACTTCTCGGGGTTGATCACAAACGGCTTGCGTACCTCACCGGCAATGGCCTCGGCGGGGCAACCACGCGCGCAGGCGCTGCAGCCCTTACAGAGTTCCGGATCAATTGAGTAGGTAAGGAGAGCCTTGCACTTATGGGCGCGGCACACGTGGTCACGCACGTGCTCCTCATATTCCTCACGGAAGTTTGCGAGGGTGGAGAGCACGGGGTTGGGAGAAGTCTGGCCAAGGCCGCAGAGGGCTGTGTCCTTGATCACCTTTGCAAGGTTCTCAAGCGTATCCAGATCTTCCATGGTTCCCCTGCCCTGGGTAATCTTATCCAGGATTTCCAGCATACGGCGGTTGCCGATACGGCAAGGGGTGCACTTTCCGCAGCTCTCGTCCACGGTGAATTCCAGGAAGAACTTTGCAACGGACACCATGCAGTCGTCCTCGTCCATCACTATCATACCGCCGGAGCCCATCATGGAACCGGCCGCGGCAAGGGATTCGTAGTCGATGGGGATATCAAGGTGCTTTTCCGTGAGGCAGCCGCCGGAGGGGCCGCCGGTCTGGACGGCCTTGAACTTCTTGCCGCCCTTCACGCCGCCGCCTATGTCGTAGATAATCTCACGGAGGGTTGTACCCATGGGAACCTCTATGAGGCCAACGTTATTGATCTTTCCGGCAAGGGCGAACACCTTGGTGCCCTTTGATTTTTCAGTGCCGATGGATGCGAACCACTGCGGGCCCTTGGTGAGGATGACGGGAACATTGGCCAGGGTTTCAACGTTGTTCACGTTGGTGGGGTGGCCAAAGTAACCGGCCTCTGCGGGGAACGGGGGCTTCAAGGTGGGCTCACCGCGCTTTCCTTCCATGGAATGGATGAGGGCGGTTTCCTCGCCGCACACAAACGCACCTGCGCCGTAACGGATTTCTATGTCAAAGTCAAAGCCGGTTCCAAGGATGTTCTTTCCAAGGAGGCCGTATTCACGCGCCTGGCCGATTGCAACCTTCAGACGGTGCACAGCCAGAGGGTATTCGGCCCTAATATATATAAGGCCATGGTGGGCGTTGATGCAGTAGCCGCAGATCATCATGGCTTCGATGACGGAGTTAGGGTCTCCCTCCATGATGGAACGGTCCATGAATGCGCCGGGGTCTCCTTCATCGGCATTACATACAACGTATTTGTCCGGGGCGTCGAACTTACGGGCAATCTCCCACTTAACTCCGGTGGGGAAACCTGCGCCACCGCGGCCACGGAGGCCTGAGGCCTTAATATCGGCAAGAACCTCAAGGCTGTCCCTCTGGAGGCTCTGAGCCAGCGCCTTGTATCCGTCACGGGCAATGTATTCGCGGATATCCTCCGGATTGATGAAACCGCAGTTACGGAGGGCGATCCTCAGCTGCTTGCGGTAGAAGTTCATGTGCTTGGAGTCAGAGATGTGCTCCCCTGTTCCGGGATCCTGATAAAGGAGACGCTCCACCTTATTGCCGCCTATGATATGGGACGACACAATTTCCTCAGCGTCTTCCGGACGTACGGAAGTGTAGAAGGTGTTGTCCGGGACAATCTTGACTATGGGGCCTTTCTCGCAGAAACCAAAGCAGCCGGGAACAACCACGTCCACTTTGTCCTCAATGCCGTGGGCCTTGAGTGACTCACGGAGGTTCTCTACGATCTTGGCGCTTTCGGAGGCTTTGCAGCCAGTACCGCCGCAGCAGAGGATCTGCATATGCGGCGTGCCTTTCTCAAGGCCTGCGGCCTCCGTAGAAGAGGCCTGGTTGCTTTCCTCCCTGACAGACAGAGGCTTAAGGGCTTCCTGTCGGATGCTTTCTAATGCATCGGGTGAGTTTATGATCATTAGTTTCGGGATTAGTATTTCTTTCAAACCACTAATATAGGAAGAATTCCGGAAAAAACTGTAAATTTGCCATATGAAAAAGATTTTCACAGTATTAGTTTTACTGGTAGTGGCAGTTTCCGCCCACGCCCAGTATGCTACTCCGGCACGTGCAGAGCGCAAGGGCTGCACCATTAAGATTGACGGAGAAAAACTCAGTCATCAGGAGGCAAATCTTCTTATGTCAAATATTGACGGGGAGGATTATTCTGCCCAGTGGGCAAAGGCCCGCGGCTGGCGCACTGCCGGTATCTCCATGATAGCCGGCGGCGGTGCCATTGCTGCCGGAGGCGCCATCACGGTCCTCATAGGTGCCCTTACATCGGCCCTTGGCGCCACTGTAGGGGCTGTCGCCGGAGCCACCGTGGGGAGCATCGGAGGTGAGGAACAAGCCCAGCAATCGGCCTCCGAGGCAGCTCAAAAAGGCGCGGATGCCGGAAAACCCATTATAAACGGAGGTCTCATAGCAATGGGCCTTGGCTTTGCAGCCCACATTGCCGGTATTCCACTCACCGTGGTGAACAGCGTCAAGATGAGTAAGCTGGTGGACAAGTACAATGAGTCCCTCCCGGCCACCATGCCTGAGACTGAACCGGCCCCGGAGATGGAACTCTCATTCGGCGCTACCCGTAACGGCGTCGGCCTCTGCCTTACCTTCTAAAAAACCGGCTAGGCTGAGCGGAATTCTCGTCTTTCCGCCCAGCTGAAATAATTAATTCTTTCCCTTGCTTTTGTCCGCCAAAAAGGATATCTTTGTGCTTTACAAATAGCAAAACGGGAATAATGACCTTTATACTTATCCATATAAATGCCTCTGATGACCATTCAGGGGCATTGTCATTTTTCCCGCAAGTGACTGTGCAACAACACAAAAGTCCAATACAAAATGAAACAAAAACAACTTTATGAGGCCCCCTGGGCCCAAGCCTTCGTAGTACAACCCGAAGGTATGATCTGCCAGAGCAATCTCTTCAATGAGACAAATCCCGGACTGGTGGGTGTAGAACTTACACTCGAGGATGATTTCATTTACAACCTCTAAACTTATTGCCTTATGAAAAAGTTATTCTATGCATTTGCCGCTCTGGCCGTAGTTGCCAGCTGCGCCAAAGTAGCGGAGGTTGAAAACAATGTTGAACCCAAGGATGAGAAAAATCTTGTCCGCTTGACCATCCGTACTCAGGCCCCCCAGACCAAAACCTACATCGAGCAGGTTGGAAGCACCAACAAGTATCAGCCCAGCTGGAACGAGGGAGACAAGCTTGCCCTATTCTTTGACAGCACTAAGTCAGCCAAGGACGCAGAGCTTGAGAACTATGGAGATGACGGAGATCCCGCAGAGTTCGTTGGAGACGTTTCAGTTTCTACAGGAGATCATACCATCTACGCCTTCTACCCTGCAACCACCGTTTTCAAGAAGGGTTCTACAGACCAAAAGGTGGAGCTTCAGGTTGCAACAGTTCAGCGCCCTGCAGCAAACACATTCGACCCTTCGGCAGACATCGCAGTTGCCAAGGCTTACAGTATCAATGTAACAGGAAACAGCGTAGACATTGCTGATATGGTTTTTGCCCGTCTGCTTTCTACTATTAAGGTAACTGTCACAGAAAGCAACGGTGATATTGATCCCGCAGAGACAATCAATGCAATTTCCATAACCGGAGAAGCAAATCTTACCGGCGCCCTGGTATGGGATTTTGTCAGTGAAGATGCAACCGCAGCCTCAGACAACGCCACCGTTACGGCAGACCTTGCCGCCAATCCCATTGCATTCGGCACCCCTATCTATCTGCTTGTCAATCCCGCAACTCTTGCTGCAGGTTCAGAACTGACCGTCACCGTTTCCACAAGCGCTCACGAGGTCACAAAGACCATCAACAACCTTCCCAAGGACTTTGTCTTCCCTCTTGGCGGAATATCAGAGTTGAGAATCAACCTTGACGGAGACGCCAGTGTTGCCGTTGCTCCCCCTGTTTCAGAGCCTACTTCAGGATGGTCTCTAGTTAAGAAATTACACTGGCTCCGCCCGGGTGATGAGGTTGCAATTGTTGCTGCGGCCCATGCCGTTGCCATGTCTACCACTCAAAACTCCAATAATCGCGGTACAGTAGACGTGACTGTTTCTGACGATATAATGACAATTAACAATACTGTCCAGCGTTTCACATTAGAGAATGGTACTGTTGCCAATACCTACTCATTCAAATCTATCAATGGCGCTCAGACAAATAACTACATCTACGCAGCATCTAGTTCGAACAACTACATGAGATCAAAGGCGGCGAAGGATGATAATGCCTCATTCTCTATTGTAATTGATGACAGCGGCGTAGCTACTGTGGTTGCAAGCGGTAGTAACACTCACAGCTTTATGCGCTACAATACCAGCGGAATGTTTAGTTGCTACAACAAAGAGTCTTCAATTAAAGAAGAGGTCCGCTTATTCAAACTCTACGCTTCTTACAGTGTTCCTGCACTTGATACTCCCACAAATCTTGATGCTGTTGATGTTGACGGTGACGTGCTTGTCACATGGGATGCCGTTTCAGATGCAGATTCCTATACTGTCAGCTGCGGAGAAACCGTTCAAACCGGTGTCACTGATACTGATTATACATTCCTGGGAGTTGTCCCCGGCACTTACACGGTAACTGTCAAGGCCATTTCCAATGACCATTCCGTAAAACTTGATTCTGATGTTGCAACAACATCTGTAACCGTTGTAGATTCAGGTTCAGGTTCAGATCCGGACCTTTCCGGAGATTATCTCATTGGAAGCTACTCATCAGATGTTTGGGAATTGATGACCTCAGATAATACAGCCGACTATTATGGACACGAAACCACTTCGGTATCTACGGCGTTTGCATCTTTGAATAGCTCAGAATTTGTTTCCGCCGGTTATAACACCAACGATTATCTTTGGAAAGTAGAGAAAAACGGCACCGGATATTCAATTAAGAGCTATAAGACAAACAACTATGTAGCGTTAACCACAGATGGAAACAAAGCTTATACAGCTTCTGCTTTAGATGGAGATAACACGAGGTTCTCAATCAGTATCAGCGAAGGCATCGCTACAATTCAGAGCGCATCTTTCAGTTCTCGTTGTCTAAAGTATAATGCTTCGTCTCCTCGCTTTGCATTCTATACCTCAGCCCAGACCAGCATCAGCCTTATCCCCTGCGCGTACGATAACAGAACTGCCGTAACCCTTTCATTTGCAGATGATCTTCTTGCATACAGCACGAATGATTTTGCCACTTGCACCGGCCAGGTAGTATCTGCATCTCCCAATGTCGCCGCCATTACCAATAATATCACCTATACTCTGACAGGTGATGCAATTGGTACTGTGAATGCCACATCAGGTGCCGTATCGCTCAACGGAACTACAGGTGCGGCAACTATTACCGCATCCTTCCCTGGAAATTCAGACTATCTCCCGGCCCAAAAGAGCTATTCCATAACCGTATCCACTGCCGGAGGCGGCAGCACCACCCCGGACGACAACTCCAGTAACTTTACCGGAAATATTACCCTATCCACAGCTGGTGGAACCAGTGCAAGTGACTGCGTAATCGCTATCTCCGGAACTGATTATAATGGTATTAAAGCAGGAACCGGTAAAATTGCAGGTGCCGTCAAAATAACTGTTCCCGCTGGTACAAAGTTCTTGCATTTACACGTAGCCGGATGGAAGGGCGAAAATGTCACTCTTACTGTTACACCTTCGGGATACAGCAGTAATATCGCACTTACTTCCGACGATGGCATTTCAAACAATTCGCCATTCACTTTTAGCGGCAATGCCAGCTCAGGCGATTTCTACAAGGTTATTGAGTTTACCAATCCTCTTGCCTCAGATACTATTTTAACATTTACCGCAACTTCAGGAAAGCGTTTTGTTGTTTGGGGCGTCACTTCACAAGAGTAGTGTTGCTAAATAATCTAATCTGTCTTCAGCACCTTCCAAAATGGGAGGTGCTGTTTTTTTTACGCAGGGCAAGCATGAATAGAAAATAATGCGTACCTTTGCACCGATTCAGACTGAACGCTCTATGCATAAATATATTATCCACGTCATAGCCACTCTCCTACTACTCATCTCCTGCACCGCCCCCAAAAAGGACGACATTGTTCCCTCCACGGGCGCCAAGGTAGACCTCACCCTGAAAATCACCTCCGTGAGTCCTTCCACCAAAACATCCATCGAAGGACGCACCGGAGAAGACGGGAAAACCACCTTCAGCCTCAACTGGTCAAAAGGAGACAGAATGGGCCTTTTCCTTGACTCATGGGGCAGCAGTGCAAAACCCTCCCTTGAGATGGAAAACACAGCCGCAGATGGCGAGGACGCATCTTTCCAGGGCATGCTGAAAGATGTACTTGACGGAAGTCACACTTTGTACACGTATGCCCCGGCATCGGCCTTAACCGGCACGGAGCAGGGCAAACTGATCTTTAAGATAAAGCCGGAACAGTTCACTGGCGGCGGATCATTTGACCCCTCTGCAGACATAGTAGTGGGAAAAGGCTACAAGATAGTTGTCAAGGCCGATAACCCCATAGCTGAAATCAACAACATCCGTTTCTCCAGGCTCCTTGCTACGGTAATGGTAAGCGTCTCCAACAAAGGCACGGCTAAATTGGACGGAGAAACAATCAGAAAGATTACTCTTACCTCCAAGATGCCCGGCGCGGCACTCTCCGGAACAATCCAGTGGGACTACCAATCGGAAAGCATCAGCGTGATATCGGCCGGAAATACTGTTTCTGCAGAGCTTGAAAAGCCCATTCCGCTTGACGGGACGGCATTGGCCTATATACTTCTCAATCCCATCACGCTCTCCAAGGGATCTTCACTTGTTGCCACCCTGGAAACTCAGAAGCACAGGATTACAAAGACAATTGCAAGCCTTCCGCAGGATCTTAACTTCCCGGGAAACAATATATCGGCACTGAAACTCAGTATTACAGATGCCGATACAATGATAGAGGAGCTTTAATTATTCCTTTACACAGCGGTTCTATTAGAATTGGGGCAGCCAGGGACACAAAAAGGGCGTTTTTCGTGTTACAAGCTGCCCTTGTCTTTCCCTGAAAAAAGTTGACTCGCAAACACGAGTTAACAATGTTTATTTATCGAACAACACTAAGGGATCAGTATTATGAAAAAGCAATCGACTTGTATTATAAGGAAGGATATTCCGTCCGTCGTATTGCACAAATAATTCCCGTCAGTAAGAGTGGAATTGCTCGATGGATTGCTAACTTTGCAGAAGATAATCCGCATAAAGCACCCATCATGAAGAAACGGTTTATACAGCCGGCTCCTCAAATTGAGCAAGGACCTCGCACAGACCTTCCTGAAGATGTGAAAGCTCTTCAGGAAGAAGTTCTCCGGCTAAAGAAGGAGCTCAAGCAGGAAAAGATGCGTGCAGATGCCTACGACATGATGATTGATCTGGCCGAGGATGCTTTCAAGATCCCGATCAGAAAAAAATCTGGCGCCGAACAGTAGAGGCCCTGCATGCAAAGGATGCCAAGACCTATGAAGTCTTGGGCCTGTGCAAATTGTTTGGCGTATCCAAGCAGGCATATTATCAACATGATGAGTCAAGAGTATTGCTGAGGACTGCCCAGGAAGCTTTTGTGCTGGAGTATATACGCGCTATCCGAGAGAAGGATCCTGGGCTGGGCGGCAGCAAACTCTGGTATATGTACCGCCGCGACTTTGAGGGCAATAACCCTGTCGGTCGTGACCGCTTTGCAGATATCGTAGACAGGCATAATCTCAAGGTGAGGCTTCGCGTCCGAAAGCCTCGGACAACGGACTCAACACACGGTCTCCCGACATATCCAAACATCGTGAAGGACTTTATTCCAACCGCACCTAATCAACTATGGGTAAGTGATATTACATACATTACCATATGGGTAGACGCATATCATTATATACACTGCTTTTTGTCTCTCATTCTCGATGCCTACACCGAAGAGATTGTGGGATGGAGTGTTGGCCCCACGTTATCAACCCAGTACCCTGTGGATGCACTCAGGATGGCACTTAAACGCATAGAGGGAGCTGAGAGCGTCTCTCTTATACATCACTCTGACCGCGGCTGTCAGTATGCCAGCTCGGAGTACATACAGCTCCTCAAAGGCCATAACATCCACATCAGTATGACGGAAACCGGAGATCCCAAGGATAATGCTCAGGCAGAGCGTATCAACAACACGATGAAGAATGAACTCTTAAAGGGAATGAAGTTCTCTTGCATTGAAGAAGTTATCGCCGCTGTATGCAGAGCGGTGGACTTCTACAACAACGAGCGACCTCACATGAGCATCAATATGATGACCCCCGCCCAGGCCGCTTTCTGCGAGGGGGCCATTGAGAAAATGTGGTTCAGCTACAGAGAAAAGGCCATCCGTGAGAAGCAGTCCGTCTTGGAAATCCCTGAAAATACTTTACCTTTGTGCATCGGTCAGGGATCTCCTTCCGGGCTACGCCCTCCAGTCAATCCCTGACCGGGATACGACCTGGGCAGACAACAAAAAATAGGGATAACGACGACAAGTCAACCCGCATCAGTTATAAGTTAAACCAGAGTCAACTTCTATCAGGGATAGACTCCAGCCGGAGTCAACCTAAATCCGGAAATGACACCTTGGGGACAGCTACGGACACAAAAATGGCCGTTTTTGGGTTACAAGCTGCCCCGGGCGCTGTTATCTATGGGGACACGCAGAATAATTGATTATCTTTGCAGTGTTGAATGAGCCAATGTGCAATTATGCTATTTCAGAACATAGTGAATGCCCGGGATCTGGGCGGGATTAGGATTGGTGACAGGACTGTCCGTGAAGGGCTGCTCCTAAGGACGGCACACCTTCACTATGCTTCTGATGAGGATATCATGAAGCTTTCCCGGGACTATAACCTGAAACGAGTCTTTGACTTGCGTTCATACCCGGAAGCCTCAATGCAGCCGGACCGCCCGGTTCCGGGTGCGGAATACCTGCTTCTCCCTACCCTGGATACAACGGCTGAGCAGCAGAGCGGCGAAGCCATCCCGGAGACAATGTGGCTGGACCTTCCAAAACACATTGTAAATCTTTCCTTTATGAATATTTTCAAGGAAAAGGCCAGGGCCCTGTATCCATCGCTCATCCTCAGCGAGTTCTCACAGCTCCAGTACGCCACCTTTATGAACCTCATCCTGGAAACGGAAGAAGGGGCCGTGCTGTGGCACTGTTCACAGGGAAAAGACCGCACCGGCATTGGCGCAGCCCTTATTCTGGGCGCGCTTGGGGCCGATAGGGAAACAATAGTGAAGGACTTCGACCGCTCCAATGACAACTACAGGCCTCTTGTGGAGAGGCTTTGTGCCGATGTAGATGCCGCCGGAGGCGGTGAAGAGGAAAAAGAGGTTGTACGCGCCTTTATGGGCGTGAGCGTGAAGAACTTCTGCCACGGCCTGGACCTCATAGACGCCAACTGGGGCTCAATCCCGGGTTACCTTGAGGAGCAGATGGGAATAGACCAGTCAGACCTCCATAAACTCCGTGCACGTTACCTTGTAAGTGACTAATTGCCATCTGGCACAAGAACGGCCGTTTTTGTGTTACCAGATATAGGCCCTTCTTTCCTTGGGAAGGTACAGCTTGCAGTTGCGGTCAACCCCGAAGAGATCGTACCATAGGTCACAGTTCATCACCACGCCGTTAACCCTCAGGCGGGCGTGTGAGTGAACGTCCTTTTCCGGGAACTGGGCAAGTTTGTCATTGCTGTACTGAACCCTCCATACATAGGCATAAGACTCGAAGAACTTCCTCAGTTGCTCCTTATAGGCTTCGCCGGTATAGCCATCGGCCTGAAGACGGGCCTTGTAGGCATCAAGGGCGGCGTGGAAACCGCCAAGGTCTGCGATATCCTCCGTCTGGGTGACATCTCCCTTGGAAAAGAGTCCGGGCTTACGTACGGGATCTATCTCAAGGTGGCTGTAGCAGGCCACAAGGTTGTCACGGCGGTCCTCGAAGGCCATTTTGTCGGCCACCGTCCACCAGTTGTCCTTGTTGCCGTACTTGTCGTACTCAGAGCCGTTGGTGTCAAATCCGTGGGTGAGTTCGTGGCCGATAATCACGAACATGGCGTATTCATAGGCTGCCGTGACGTTTTCCGGAAGGGTGGGCGGAAGCATCAACGCGGGATAGATGAACACGGCGTTACACGAAGGATCGTACATTGCGTTCATAAGGGTAAGGTCCGCGGGAATAAACTCATTGGTGGACGGTACCGCACAAGTAAGCATAAAACTGAACATATCATTGCTGCCAAGAAGCTTGCCCTTCATTGCGGCGATGCCGCGGTTTCCGCGGTAAACGGCCTCGGCAAGGGTTTCGCAGTCGGTATACTTTGCCACGGCATCCATATACCACTGGTCCGGGTATGCCACGTTAAGGGCACAGTAATCCAGTTTGTCAATGGCGTTATTCTTTGTGGTCTCGCTCATCCAGTCAACATTCTGGATGCGTTTCCTGAGGGACTCCTTGATTTCCCTGGTAATACCAAGATACTTGTCCTTGAATTCCTTGGTGAGGATGGTATTGGCAAAGTGATATGACAGGGTATAGGCATTGGCAAAGGCAGCAGTATTCCGGGCATCATCCTTAAGCTGCTCCTCAGAGAACTGGTCATAGTATTTCCAGCACTTGTCAATGATAGAGAGGAGTTCCTCCAGTGACTTCTGACCCAGTAAGTTCCAGAAGACAGCCATACCCGGGTCTATCACAAAGAGCGAGGAATCCATCCCCATACCCTTTATGACAAGATTCAGGGCCGATCCTTCCTCCCCTGCCTTGGTCTGGGCAATGGGAACAAGCTTAGCAGGATCGATTTCTCCTGGAGGCGTTGGAAGATCTGAAGAACCGGAAGACACTATAGGCGGCAAGAGGTTACCCATAAGTTTGCCGTCCTTCCATACCATACGCCATACCGGGAAAAGCGTACTTCCCCACACGGGATTACCCTCGGCAATCAACTTTCCAATGGTGATGAAGGCTTCCTCCTTTGTCTGAGGCTGGGGGAAGCGGGCCTTCTGGGCGTCAATAAACGCCTTGGATGCCTCAGGCTGCCCGGAAGCCGCCTCCTTGAGGCTGTAAAATTTTTCTATATCCGGAACCTTGGTCCGGAGCTCCTTCACGCGCTCCGCCATAGCCTCTGTCTGCGCATACATCCCGCCCACGGCACTCTTTTCAGGGATGGGTGTATTCTTAATCCATGTACCGTTGCAGTAGTCGTAGAAATTGTCTCCGGGCTTTATGGAAAGGTCCTTGCCGGCTTCAGCGCCGGAAGGCAGCGGAAGCGGGTCCGTTGCAGACTGGGGCTCCTTTGCGCAAGACAATACAAGCAGAATGGCCGCTCCGGCGGTGAGGATATTGCGTAACTTCATATCTATCAATAAATTTTAATCCGTGAATATAATAATATTTGCCCAATCCCGGGCAACGAACTGCACAAAAATGGCCATTTTCGTGTTTTTCGTTGACCAAATGGGCAATGAACCGCACAAAAAACGCCAAAAACGTGTGATTCGTTGACCAAAGGGACCGCCACGGACACAAAAACGCCATTATTTGTGTTACGCGCGGGCCTTCGGGACTTCCACGGACACAAAATCTGCCGTTTTTGTGTCACCAGCCGGCCCGGAGGCATTACAGTCTTATCTCACCATTCTTTATGGTGCCCTCCAGGAGCGCTCCGGGGATTATTTCGCGGATGGCGTCCACCACAGCATTCACCTTGGCCTCATGGATGTAATCACGGCGGATCACAAGGGAGATGGTGCGGCTGGGCACGGGATCCACAATGGGCCTCAGGCCGTGCTGCTGGCTGTACATTATAAGGTTGGTGTGGGTTTCGGGGATTACGGTGATGCCGCCGTTGTCGTTCACAACCTGGATGAGGGTGCCCACGCGGCCGCCTTCGAAGAAGCGCTCATAGGAGAATCGGCCCTCCCTGACATCTTCCGGGGCAAGTTGCCGCAGGCCGTCACGGATAATCCATATGGCCTGGCCGCGGAGGGAATCGGCCTTTATGGTTTCGCTGGCGTAGAGGGGGTTATCGGCCGATACATAAGCCAGGAATTTCTCACGGTAAAGCGGTATTTCCAGGAATTCAGGCTCCGTCACGGGCCCTGCCATTATTCCCATATCAACCTCGGCCTTGCGGAGTTTGTCCTTGATGGTGCCGGTGAGCATCTCCTCCGTTTGGAGGGCTATGGAGGGGAAATTATGGCCGATACTCTTGAAAAGCCCGGGGATGAGAACCGGCGCGACAGTTGAGATCAGGGCTATCCGGAGCGGGCCGGAGAGAACTTCCTTCTCCGATTTTGTGAGTTCCGATATCTGCTCAACGTTATAGAGCGCAACCTTGGCCTGGTCTATGATTTTCCGGCCGATTTCGGTTGGCGCCACGGGATTGGCGTCCCTGTCAAAGATCTGGACATCAAGCTCTTCCTCAAGTTTTTTAACCATGAGACTGAGCGTAGACTGCGTGAGGCCACAGGATTCCGCCGCCTTCCCGAAGTGCCTGTACCGGTCTATGGCAACGATATACCGTAATTGCTGGAGTGTCATTTTTGTTCTCATTGATTATATCAATGCAAATATAAACATTTTTATATTGATAAATGGTATCGGGCGCTATAATTTTGCACCGTGAACTGGAAGATAATCACCTGGTACACTGGAGTTTCACTCCTTCTGGTGGCGGCGCTTATGGCCGTCTCCGGGATTATCGCGTGCTTCACCCCTGGTGACGAAAGCATGATTCCTCTTCTTTTTTCGGCCTTCCTCACCGGTACCATCGGGTTCTATCCGCTCATATTTGTAAGGAGAGGAAAGCATCGGCTCACATTCAAGGAGGGAAACAGTATTGTGGTTGGCGCATGGACCCTCGCCTGCCTCTTTGGGATGCTTCCCTTTATGTTCTACGGCGGTGAATTCACTCCGGTAAACGCCCTTTTTGAAAGCGTCTCCGGATTCACAACCACCGGGGCTTCCATCCTCAACAATATTGAGGCGCTTCCCCGCGGGCTACAGTTCTGGCGCATCTCCACGGCGTGGGTGGGAGGTATCGGCATAGTTACCCTGTTCTCCATGCTCACCGTGGGGATGGACAAATCCACCCTTTCCGGGGCGGAGATCTCAAGCGTTGCGCAGGAAGGCTTTTACGGAGACAGGAAGAGCAGTTTTGCCGGAAGGATGCTACTTACCTATGTTTCCCTTACGGTGGTGACATTCTTTTCCCTCAAACTGACGGGCCTGGACTGGTTCGATTCCCTCACTCACGCAATGTCCGCCGCCAGCACCTGCGGATTCAGTACCAGGAATGAGAGCATTGCATCTTTTGGAAATCCCGCTGCCGAGATAGTACTCACCTTTGCCATGCTTGCCGCCGGCATCCATTTTGGCATCCTGTTCCTGGCTGTCCTGAGGGCGAGGCCAAGATACATCCTGAGGTCCGAAACGCTCAAGGTATTCCTCTCACTTGTCTTTCTCGCAATTGTTGTTGTTACCGTGGACCTTATGGTGAAAGGAAGTTACGGGTCATTTTTCCACGCGCTCAGGGATGCCGCCTTCCAGGTGGCCTCAATCTCCACCACAACGGGATTTGCAACGCAGGATACCACCCTGTGGCCGCCTCTCAGTATGGCCACCCTCATTATCTGTTCCCTTATCTGCGGCTGCTCCGGTTCCACTTCCGGCGGCATTAAGATAGACAGGGCCATCCTTGCGGCCAAAGGCATTCACCGGAAGGTAAAACTTACCGTAGACCCCAACAGGGTTTATTTTGTGCGTGTTGACGGGAAGGTAAAGAGTGACGACCAGGTGAGCGACGCCTACGGCTACATCTTCTGTTACCTGCTCATTGTGGTGGCGTTCGCTGCCGTGAACATATCCTTCGGGCTGGACTTCACCACGGGCGTCACCGCCTCCATTGCCTGCATCGGTAACGTGGGCCCCGGCTTCGGAGACGTTGGCTCAATGTCCAACTACGCCGCCTTCCCCACCCTCCTCAAACTCTCCGGCCTCCTTGAGATGCTCATCGGCCGATTAGAAATCTTCCCCGTCCTCTACCTCCTCCGCTCCGCCGCCCCAAGATTGTGATCCGGCGGCGGCGGGAATAAAGTAAACAATTCTGGGCTATATCACTGCGCGATTTGAAGGAGCGCTAAGCAGGCTATCTGGCGTAATGCTCCAACAGCGCATTATGAATGGCCTTTATGAGCTGTGGAGTTTTGTAGGGGATGAAATGGAGCTTGTTGTCTTCCAGGGAGTGCTCATAGTATCCGTTGAAGCCATAGGCAATCAGGAAACAGAAATTGACAGCCATACATTCCTCCGTGGCAAAAACATAGCTTGTATTGTGGCCCATAATGTCAAAGAAGTCGGCCGATTCCTCGATGGGAATCATAACGTCCGGGTCATCTAAAGGCACCAACACGGGGCGCATACCAAGATAGAATTCGGCTTCGGGATTGGTGGCCACAGCTTCGGCGAACGTGCTGGAGTATACTGTAACCAGCGTGCAGCGCCGCTTCTGCCCATTTATGGTGAATTCTCCATAGTGGTCGTATCTCTCAACATCGGGGTTACTCACCAGCATTTTCTGAACCGAGGGCCCAAACTGTACGTTATGATCCATAATAGTACTGCCAACCAGTGAATACATCAGTCGTCTGAAATCAGGATCATCACGCGTAATGGTGTGGAACAGCTCGTGCGACACTAAATCGCGGGCAATATACACGCGGTACTCCCTGTAGTCCGGATCCAGGGATGGATCCCCCTGATATGCGCGGGCAAATCTTTCAGTATCGAATTCGCTGAGGTATATTTCATTATTCAGAGTATAGCCGCCCATATGGCCTTCATCATCCATCTTTGTCTTTATGAAGACGATTTCACGCTTTATAGGCAGCCTGAAGCCCAATTCTGTGCATCGGGCTTCTATGAAATCCATTGTCTTTCCAAGCGCCTTTTTCTCTTCTTCCGTGAAGTCCATTATTTGATCGGCCGATATAGCCTTGAAATCTTCAAGGGATTTGCCTGTACATCCAAGTTTCCAGTCTATGTCGTTCTGAGTCTGGGAGTTCAGATAAGACGTATTGGCCATTTTTAATTGCCTGCCTTCTTCCTGCGAAGCAAAGCGATAGCAGATGGTCCCGTTGGGCGTCCAGGCCAGCTCTTTATCCCCGCCTGCATAGGCAGAAAGCGCTGTCACTGAGCAGAAAAGGGCAATGGAAAAAATAATCTTTCTCATAAAGACAGAATTGATTATGCAAAGATAGACATTTCCCCGGACAATGATTATCAATGAAAAATAAGCTCTCACTCTATCTGATCGTGACAGCCATCGTTACCTCTGGCCTGAGTGCCTGCCATACTGACGCCCCTGCTGAGCCGTATTAGCTGCGTTACTGCCTACAATATCATATTGATGTGAAGCAAACGACCATGTCCAGCCCTCCGTTGTGTTTGCCGTTGTCGAGGGAGCGCTTATTGGCCTTTTTTCCACTCCTGGGGAGTCTTGCCGGTGACGGCAATGAAGTTGCGGTAGAAGGTGATGTAAGTGGAAAAGCCGGATTCGGAGGCCACGTCTTCCAGGAGCATTTCTGGATGCTCCCGCAAGAGGCGCTGGGCATACTGGATGCGGTAGCGCGTCATCATCGAAGTGAAACTCTCTCCCGACATGTTGTTCAGGAGCAGACTTACATAGGTCTTGTTTGTGGCCAGTTCAGTAGCCAGGTCCGTGATGCGGAAATCCTTCCGACGGTAGAGTTCCTTTTCTTCAATGAGAGTCGATATCTGCTCCACGAGGTTCCGGCGCAATTGCTCTTCCGATTCGGCCGGTGCGGCAGCAGCGTCATGCTCTTTGCGGCGCCTGCGCAATACCCTTACGATCAGCAAAATGCCACCCCCGATGACCAAAACGCAGCCCGCAATGGCCCACAAAGGCATGGCAGCTTTCTGCGGTGGCTCTGAGTAGAAGATATAGGCCGATGTATACGCCTTGAAGTTGTCGGTCAACGTTGGAAACTCTCCCTGCTTCCAGCCTGTTCCTCCGGCAAGCAGCAACCGGCCTCCGGGGAGGAGTTTTGCGAGGCTCAGCGGGAAACCTCCGGGCTGCTCCGCATAATAGTATGAAACCGAGGCTTTTCCGCCATCAAAGGTGGCGTCGTATTCGATTCGGGCAAAACACATGCTGCCTGTCACCGAATCGAATCCCTGCATCCACGCAAGACGCGCAGGGCGGTCCACCTGAATCACGGACCATGTGAGAGGATTGCCATGCGGGCCATTGGGAGCAATAGGAGCCTCCAGTTCAAGAAAGGAAAATTCGCCGGATGCTACTTTGAGGATAGCTGCTGTATTGGCCGAATCAACGACTACCGGAATCAGATATGTGCAGTCAGCAATCTGATAGTCCTCCGGGAAAACGTAATAGTTTGCGCAGATTGTACAGCCTTCCAGCAGAGAATTGAATTCAGTCCGGCCCCCAAGATGGTCTACACGGCCTCCGGTGCCGTCGCCGCGCGTATCCCAAGGACCGAAAACGATGATATCGTCCGCCGATGCAGGCAGGATGTACGGTTCCGCCCATCCGGGCGACAAGGTCTCGCCAGGAACGAATCCCTCGTCCGGAGACCAGGTTTCCCAACTGTCGGCGGCGTACCAGTTGCCGGCAATGACCGCACGACCGTCCGGAAGCGTAAGGGCGGACGGCAACGAGCGCTTGGCCGACATGATGCCGACCGAAGTGAAAGAGTGCGCCTCCGGGTCGTAGAGCTCCGCGCCGAAACTCTGGCCTATTCCGAAATGCTCCTCGCTGCCGCCGCCAAGCAGGATGCGTCCGTCCGGAAGGCGGGACGCGAAGCCGTTGATGTGGGGATAGAGCATCGGCACCGTGTGCCAAGCGCCTTTAGAATAGTATTCCGCCGTTTCCAGAGGCTTGAATCCGTCGGTCTGGCCACCCAGCAATACGATTTCATCGCCAATGGCGACAGTACGATGACTACCTCGCGGCGTTGGAAGGTCCGGCAGCCGCTCCACCCTCATAGCTTGCCACCTGGTTCCGTCCGGAGACACTGTGGCATGCCCTCCGGAAGAAGCCGGAGAGCATGCGGCAATAAGTGTCAGATATGCAGTTATGAGTATAGGGATCACTCTCATCTGCACAAAGATACGGAATTATCTGCTAATAGTCGCAGACCAAGCGCATGGCAACTTGATTGTAATAGTAATAGTTTCTACTATCGCAGTTCGAATAGGAGAAACCAGGGCTTGTGCTTGAAGCACCGATCATTGCCCATTTTTGGACGACGTGGGGATAAGAGCCGGTATATTCGTATGTATCGCTTGTATAGAAAAACACCGTGCTGCCAATCTCATATGTCCAGTCCCCAGAACCATCATTCTGCCTTGCCCTTCCACCGGCGCCCATCGCCACATAATTGCCATTGCAATTGAATTTAATGCCATTATACTCGCCGGTTATCCATTGACGGTTGCTTGCATAGAAAAGCTCCTGAACTTCGGCATTAGTGGGCTTACGCCAATCCGCCCATTCAGCAGGGATTGCACACTGGTTGGTGCTTCCCGCCCATGCTCCGGAAATCAGGTTGTCAAAATTCCGGTCATATGAATACTCGCCTCCACTCCCGTGTCCTACATTGAACTTGGCCCACTTGACACTCAATCCAAGATTCTTCCAGTCCTGATCAGAGAGAGTACCCTCCGCGTCAGAGTTCATCATCGCGTCGCTCAAAGTGTATGCCTTGCCATAAACCATACCTGCTGTATAATCTGCTTCTTCCTTTGCAGACACCAGTCGGGAGTACCTGCCTCCGTCTTCATCCTCGGCATGTGCCAGAAGACTTACCGTGGTCTTGTCATATACGGCGAAATAACCCGCATAACAACCAGCTCCGTCATCGGAAGCGCTTACGGAGAAGGTGCCGGTAGATGAATTGCTTCCGGAAACAGTGCCGTTCGCGGCAATCGTCACAGTTTGGTTAATACCTCCGGTTGAACTCATACCAATGGACGTAACCGCCTTTGCGGAAGCGTTGAAGCGGAAACGCAGATAGCTCAGAATGTGCGTTGTGAGCCCGGTGATGGAAGCTGTAGCCTGGTCATCCGTAAGAATAATAGAGTCGCCCTTAAGGATATCGTGCTCCAGAGCATCGGCAAGTGAACCGCCTCCAGGTGAACTCAGGTCCAGGGTAATGACACCGGCGGCAATGCTTACGAAGCCCTTGGAAAGGGAACTGGCACTCACCGCATAAGGAATATAAGTACCTGCGACAACAGGGTCGGTTGAAGTGAATGAGCCGGTGGATGTACCTACACCGTCACTAAGCGTAAGTGTAATGGTTGTTCCGTCACTTTTGACAAGGAAAATCTTATCGTCGGTTTCCCAGGTGGCATCGGTAGAACCATAGGAAACCTTTGTTCCGGGTTCCCCGGTCAGGTTCGAATTCTTGGTGACTGCTGAAACGGTAAGCGTAATCTTGTCCCCGTTGTCTGCAGGGATGTTTGATTCTTGAGTTTCTGCTAATTCTTTGGTGCATCCCGCAGCAATGGCTGCGATGAAAACAACAGATGCGAAATACAATACTTTTTTCATAACACTACCAAATACTACCGTTATCATCTGCGTCACTTTCATCTACGCCGGCCCCTATCAGGCTGACCAGATTGCCACTGAGATTAAGGATGCCTCGTTCCATTTTCACCTCGATCACCTGGCTCGAGGGCTCTTCATAAACTTGTTTCTGTATTACTTCCATATGCTTTGTTGATTTATATGCACGGGCGATATCACAAATATAAAGGCCGTGATTATAAACCACTTATCATTATGGATAAACCGATCTTTCAAAATGGATAATAAAATGCAACCTCTTCCTAGATGCATTAAAACGGCGCCATTTCCTGGGCGTCGTCGCGGCAAGGGTTGATACAGAACGCCCCGCAATTTCTTGCGAGGCGTTCTTTTGAGCTTTTGCTCTGGTGACTCCAACAGGACTCAAACCTGTAACCTTTTGATCCGTAGTCAAATGCTCTATTCAATTGAGCTATGGAGCCGTAGGTGGGCCTTAATTAGGCCTCCTTATTTTCAGCAGTGTAGACTTTCTCCCTGATGCGGGCCTTCTTACCGGTGAGGTCACGGAGGTAGAAGATACGTGCGCGACGCACTTTACCAAACTTGTTAACCTCAATGCTGTCAATGAACGGGCTCTGGTAAGGGAAAATTCTCTCTACGCCAACGCCGCTGGCAATTTTGCGGACGGTGAAAGTCTTTGTGAAAGCATCCTGACCGCTGATCTGGATAACCACTCCGCGGAACTTCTGGAGTCTCTCTTTATCACCCTCCTTAATTCTGTAGGTCACGGTGATTGTATCACCGGCCTTGAACTCCGGGTAGGAAGCGGCTTTATCATTCTGGAAAGCCTGCTCTGCAATTTTTATCAAATCCATAATTTCTAATTCTCTTTATGCAACATTGCGGTTTGGCTCCTTACAAGAGGTTGCGTTGTTTTGGGACTGCAAAGGTAGTAATTTTTCTAAAAGTACCAAAACTTTTTCAAAGAATTTTTAGAAAATATTTTTCACCTTGTCAAAAGTGTTCTTGTCTTCCCTGGTAAGATCCGGCTGGAAACTGGAGCTGCCCTTCATCTTTTCAAGCGCTTCCCTCTCTTCACGAGACAGCTTGTGGGGCACCCACACCTGGAATTTCACGTAAAGGTCCCCGTTGCCGCGGCCATAACCCTGCACGCTGGGAAGGCCCTTTCCGCGAAGCTTCACAACGGTTCCGGACTGGGTGCCAGGCTCTACCTTTACTTTATAGCTGCCGTCAAGACACGGGATGCTAACCTCGCAGCCAAGCATTGCGTCCAGAACGGAAATGATGCGGGTATGGAAGAGGTTGTTGCCGTCTCTCTGAAGCTGAGGATGGGCCACCTCATTTATAACCACCAAGAGGTCTCCGTTTACGCCGCCGCGGGGAGCCGCATGGCCTTCTCCGCGTATTGTGAGCTGCATTCCGTCCTCTACGCCCGCGGGAATATGGACCTTCACAAGCTCACGCTTACGTTCAAGGCCAGTACCGTTACAGCGTCTGCAGGGGTTGGAGATAATCTTCCCCTCTCCCTGGCACTGAGGACATGTGCCGATAGTATACCCCACACCGAAAAGGCTGCGGGTCTGCTGCCTTACGCGGCCCTGTCCACCGCAGGTGGGGCAGGTTTTAATATCGGCCTCACTCTTGGCGCCGCGGCCACCGCAATCCGGGCATGGACGTGCGCGCTCAAGGGAGATTTCCTTGTCACAGCCGTTGGCGATTTCTTCCAGGGTGAGTTTCACCGACGTACGGATATCCCGGCCTCTGAGTACCCTGGGGCCGGATTCCTGCTGGCCGAAACCACCGAACCCGCTGCCGCCGAAGCCTCCAAAATCAAATCCGAAACTGCCGCCGAAGATATTGCGGAGGAAGTCGTTGATGTCCATTCCGCCGAAGTCGAATCCGCCGGCGCCGCCGCCCATTTGCTCTGCGGCAAAACCAAATTGGTCGTACTTGGCCCTCTTGTCCGGATCACTGAGGATGGAGTAGGCCTCTGCGGCCTCCTTGAAGTTGTCTTCCGCGGTCTTTTTCTCTGCCTCCGAGCCGTTTACCCAGCGGTCCGGATGCCATTTGAGCGCCAACTTGCGGTAGGCGCTCTTTATTTCATCGGCCGAGGCCTTCTTGTCCACTCCAAGGACCTCGTAGTAATCTCTTTTCTGTGCCATAACTTATGCTCCAACAACAACTTTGGCATAACGGAGAACCTTTCCGCCAAGGGTATAGCCGGTTTGGACCACATCTATCACCTTGCCCTTCAGGGACTCTTCCGGGGCCGGGAACATGGTTACCGCCTCATGGAGCTCCGTGTTGAACTCCTCCCCTTTTGCCTCAATTTTCTCCAGTCCCTTGCCCTTGAGGTAGGACATCAGTTTTCCAAAAATCATCTGAGTGCCTTCCTTGGCGGCATCACTGTCCGTGCTCTTCTGAAGGGCGTCAAGGGCAATTTCGCAGTCGTCCAGGATGGGCAGGAGCCCCTTAATGGTATCTGATGCGGCCGATTCCGTAAGGGCCAGCTTTTCCTCTGCCGCGCGGCGGCGGAATGTGTCGAATTCTGCCATAAGACGGATGTAATCCGCTTTGGAATCCGAGGCCTTTTTATCGGCCTCCTCTTTTGCGGCCTTCACCTCTTCAAGTTCTTCCTTCAATCCTTCTACACGCGCCTCCAAAGCTGCCAGCTTCTTGCCGTCTGCGGGCGCTTCCGTATTCTTGTTTTTCTTTTCTGCCATAGTTTAGTACTGATTGTGCCTCAGTACCTATCAAATTGCCTGCCAAGCCCCCGCGTTATGACAATATGTCAGTTATGACATAAAGGGGGAATGATAATACGGGATTCCATTTTCTGAGAATAGTTTGGCCGATACATCCATAGGCAGGAAATAACCCTCCTCCCCTGTCTGCACCCATATGTCGAAGGCCGCCACAACGGGGTTCTCCCCCGTATAGCCGATGCCGCTGATACAGATGCACTCCGCGTCCCTTACCCTGGCCTCAACCAAGGCCCAGATCATATGGATTCCCCTAAGGATTGTGTCCGGGACTTTGATGGAATCCGGCCCGCCCGGGAAGCCGTCAATGTGGACGGACTGTCCGTCGCACACGATGTGAATGTGATACTCCATAACTTCAAAGTTTTGCGTGAAGTTACGGCCACGCCGCAGGGTTTTCCAAATTTTGGCAAGGCTTGCCAAGATTTGGCAGTCTCAGGAAAAATTACTATGGGCCGATAACAAAAAACGGCAACCTGAACTGTCAGGCTGCCGTTTTGAACCTTTAGGCTGCAATGATTATTTCTTGCGGCTCTTGTATCTCTGATAGAACATATCCACACGACCGGCGGTATCCACAAGTTTCACCTTTCCAGTGTAGAAAGGGTGAGAAGTGTTGGAAATTTCCAGCTTCACCAGCGGGTACTCTACGCCTTCCACGGTAAGGGTTTCCTTGGAGGGAGCGCAGCTGCGGGTTACGAAGACTGTGTCATTGGACATATCCTTGAAAGCTACAAGACGGTAGGTTTCGGGATGAATTCCTTTCTTCATTTTACGTAAAAAATATAATTGTTAACAATTTTGGGCTGCAAAGATAGGAAAAGGTTTTCACATTTCCAAATTATTTCATCCTGTACGGCTGGTCGTCGTAGAGGAGATATCTCTTTGCCTTGCGGATCCACTTCTGTTCTTCCAGTTTTACGTGCTCCTGGATAACGTCAAACGGGATATTTTCCTTGAGGTACTGCTCCAGCACGGGATCGGCCAACTTGGTCCAGAACCCGGCCTCAAACTCGAAGGCGGAGTAGTGCTCCCGGAACCAGCGCATGAGGTGAAGGGTGTGAAGGAGGCTGTGGTAGGGCTCCCCGGGAACCAGCATAATCTGGAATCCCTGGCAGCGCTCCCCGGCGTACCTGCCTGCCGCAGGCGTGAAGGAGCAGGGTCTGAGAAGAGCCCCGTGCGCCTGGGGAAGGTCCTCCGGGTGCAGAGGCTTCACAAACGGCGCTCCAATATACTCATACGGCCTTGCAGTGCCGATACCAGGCGTAATGGTGGTATTGTTCCACAGTCCGCCGCCGCTGTAAAGGTAGGAGCTGAACAGCCCGGGGATATCGGAGGCCGGAGCGATGGTCCAGGGCATAAGCTGCCTGTTTGCATCCGTTGCCATTGCCGATATCACGTGGATTGGGAATTTTGCCCCTATCTCGGAGGCATAGAGGTTGACAACCTCTCCAAGCGTCAATCCGTGCCTGTGCGCCAGTTTGGGGACATACATCTCCCCCGCCACGGCAGGGATGGTGCCTTCCACCACCCTGCCGGAGGGATTGATATGGTCTACGATGTAGAGGGACGGCGCATCATCCCCAAGGAGTCGCATCATTTCCATAAGCTGCATCACGTCCTTGGTGTAGTTGAAATACCGCACCCCCACGTCCTGGATTTCCACCACTACGGCATCCAGCCGCGCAAGGGCATCTGCTTCAAACACTATGTGATTGGTCCCCGGCGTGAGCTCAGCGTCCCTGGGGGTGAAAACCGCTTCAAGGTTTCCCCTCTCCCGGAACAGCTCCCACATCCATCGGCCTTTTGCCGTATCCCAGCAGTTCTGGGTGCAGAAACACCCCACCTTGCCGTACAGCAGAGCCTTGTCCAGCTGGTCCTCCAGCGGCGTTGTTCTGAATGAAAACACTATTTGCCGATTATCTTATTAGCAACGGCAATGACCTCATTGCCAAGGGCCTCTGCGGCCTCCATGGTGGAAGCCTCTGAGTAGATGCGGATGATGGGTTCTGTGTTGGACTTACGGAGGTGCACCCAGGTCTTGTTCTTCTCAAAGTTGATCTTCACACCGTCGATGTCGTTGATGTTTTCATTGGCGTAGATCTTCTTGAGTTCACCAAGGATCTTGTCAATGAGGGCGTTGTCAGAGAGCTGGATCTTATTCTTTGCAATGAAATACTGGGGATAGGTCTTTTTGAGTTCGCTCACCTTCATCTTCTTGTGGGCGAGGTTACTCAGGAACAGGGCCACACCTACCATGGCGTCACGGCCTGCGTGGATGGCGGGATAGATGACGCCTCCGTTGCCTTCGCCGCCGATAAGGGCACCTACCTTATGCATGAGGGTGGTGACATTCACCTCACCCACGGCCGATGCATAGTACTTTCCGCCGTGCTTTTCAGTGACATCACGCAGTGCGCGGGTACTTGAGAGGTTGGAAACCGTTGCGATGGGTTTACCTTCCTTCTGGGCCAGTTCGCAGAGGTAATCGGCCACGGAAACAAGGGTGTATTCCTCCACAAAGGCCTCGCCGTTTTCCATGATGAATGCCAGACGGTCTACGTCAGGGTCCACTGAAACGCCAAGATCGGCCTTTTCCTTGACAACGGTCTCACTCAGTTCCACAAGGTTTGCGGGAAGGGGCTCCGGATTATGGGCAAAATCACCGGTAGGATTGCAGTTAAGGCCGATACATTTGACTCCCAGGCGCTTAAGAAGGCGAGGCATGATGATGCCGCCGACGGAGTTTACGGCATCTACCACTACGGTGAACTTAGCGGCCTTGATTGCCTCCACGTCCACTGCGGGAAGTGCAAGGACTGCATCCAGATGCTTGTCCGTGAAGTCCTCTTCCTCAATCTGGCCAAGGTTATCCACCTCTGCAAAGTTGAAGTCCTCCTTCTCTGCAAGGTCAAGGACGGCCTGGCCCTCAATGGCGGTGAGGAATTCTCCCTTGTCGTTGAGAAGCTTAAGGGCATTCCACTGCTTGGGGTTGTGGCTGGCGGTGAGGATGATTCCGCCATCGGCCTTGGCAAAAAGCACTGCCATTTCCGTGGTGGGAGTGGATGCGAAGCCGCACTTTACCACGTCTATTCCGCAGCCGATGAGAGTTCCCACCACAAGCTGCTCCACCATATCTCCGGACATACGGGCGTCCTTACCCACAACAATCTTGTAACGCTCCCCGTTGGGCTGGGGCTTGCGCTGAGGAAGAGTTGCCGCATAGGCAGCAGTGAATTTCACAACGTCAATGGGGGTGAGAGAACCGCCGGGTTCTCCGCCAATTGTTCCGCGAATACCGGAAATGGATTTGATCAGTGTCATATTTTTTGGTTTTTAGGCTCAATTATCATACAAATATATTAATTTTGCGCGCTTTAAACAATAGATAGACTGATGAAAGGGTTTTGGACTGTTTTGATGTTGGTGTTTTCAAACGTTTTTATGACGTTTGCATGGTACGGACACCTCAAACTCCAGGAGATGAAAATATCCACCGGATGGCCTCTCATACTAATTATTCTGTTCTCCTGGGGAATAGCCTTCTTCGAGTACTGCCTCACCGTCCCCGCAAACCGTATCGGCTTCCTTGGGAACGGCGGTCCGTTCAATCTCCTCCAACTGAAAGTGATCCAGGAGGTTATCTCACTTACAATCTTCACCATCATAGTTACCTTCCTTTTCAAGGGCCAGCCCATCCAGTGGAACCACTTTGCGGCATTTATCTGCCTGGTCCTTGCAGTTTTTTTCGTGTTTTTGAAATAAAAATTTGGAGAATCAGATTTTTTACGTACCTTTGCACTCCCAACGCATGCTGGGTTCGTATAACGGTTAGTACTCGAGATTCTCAATCTCGCAATAGGAGTTCGATTCTCCTACCCAGTACAAAAAAAGCAGGCTGCTTGGCAGTCTGCTTTTTTTGTACAATTCCGTTTCACTTTATTGAAGGGGCTCCGCCCCCTCAAACACCCCCTTGTCGGCCTGCGGCCTCCGAGCTCACCTACAGTTAGCCGTGTCGCAGGTCCTCCGCTGAAACGTCGCAGGTCTGCAAAATCGGCCGGACCCGCGACGGTTTTTTGCCCCTGAAGCCGATTTAAGTCGCAGGTGACAGCAAAAATGCAGACCTGCGACACTTTGGCCCTGGACCTGCGACACTCTACTCCGGGACCTGCGACACTTCGCCGATGATTTCCTCTGCGGCGCGGAGGGAGGCGCCGGGACCGCCAAGGAGACGGCGGATTTCCGTGTAATCGGCCTTCATACGGGCGCTGTAGGATGAGTCTGTGAGGATGCGGTCAAGTTCCGCGTAGAGGTTATCGGCCGTAAAGTAATCCTGAAGGAGTTCACGGAAGGCGGCGCGGTCGATGATAAGGTTGGCAAGGGAGATGAACTTCACCTTGATCATCCCTTTGAGCATAACGTAGGTGCCGTAGGCCATACGGTAGCCCACAACCTGAGGCGTGCCGATAAGCGCAGCCTCAAGTGATGCCGTGCCGGAATTAATGACCGCGGCCGATGCGTGCCTAAGCGCTCCGTAAGTCTCCCCAAAGACAAGGTGGACAAAGACCCTGCCGCCAAGGTCATAATCCGAGGCCGAGCGGGAAGGCGCCCCGGCAATGACAAAGTGCATATCGGGGTGGGAGGCGTGCCATTTATCGGCCAGTTCCATAAAGACGGGCATCATTGCCTTTATCTCGTGGCTGCGGGAACCGGCAAGGAGGGTGATCCAGGGAGCGTCAGGGAGGCCGGTGCGCTCAAGGAACGAGGCCTTGGACTCCTTCATTGCAGGGCTTTCCTCTATGGCGTCTATGAGCGGATTCCCAACATAGGTGACGGGTACGCCCTTACCCTCAAAGTACGGAATCTCAAAGGGAAAGACTATGAGGAGTTTATCTACGTACTCCTTCAGCTTCCGGATACGGCCTTCGCGGGAGGCCCAGACTTTGGGCACTATATAATAATATACCTTAAAGCCAGCCTTGTGCGCAAATTCTGCAATCCGGAGGTTGAAGCCGGGATAATCAATGAGAATTACAGCGTCCGGTTTCCAGGCCGATATATCATCCTCGCAGAACTGAATCTTTTTCATCAGGGAGCGGGCGCTGAGGAGAATCTCCACAAAGCCAAGGACTGCGCCTTCACGGTAGTCTTTCACAAGGCCATCACCGCCCTGGTGCTCCTTGTAAACGGCATCCATAAGTCCGCCTCCCCAGAAGCGGATATCGGCCTTAGGGTCCTTTGCATAAAGACCCTTCATCAGGTTTGACCCATGAAGGTCTCCTGATGCCTCTCCCGCTATGATGTAATACTTCATTTTGTGCGTCTGTGATACTCCACCATATCTGTCATCAAGACATTTAGGGGAACTATGGTTACCCAGCCCTGCTCCAGGAGGAGGTGGTCCGCGGTATCTGAATCTTCGTCGTCGTTGATGAAGGTTCCTCTCATAAACACGGCCTTTTCACCGTCTTCAAGGTTAACACGGTAGTGCTGCCACAGGAAGGAATCGTTGAGGGCGCCAAGGCTTCCTTCGTCCCAGGCCTCGAACTCCTTCTCCCAGTGGCCCAAACCCTGGCGGGCATACTTCACGCCCTTTATATCTTCCAGCGGCACTGCCGGGAAGTTGATGTTATAGACAAGTCCCGGGCGGTTTTCCGGCCAGTCCTCAAGGAGCTTTCTCATAATCTCCGGAAGCATTGCCTGAACGGCGGAAAAATCTGCATCCGGACGGAAATCGCAGAGGGACACTCCCACTGCCTTAATGCCGTTTATGGCGGCTTCCTCCGCGGCGCCAAGAGTAGCGCTGTAATTTGCAGCCGTGGAAGCGTTTGTGCCGTGATTGATGCCGGTAACCACAAGGTCCGGGTCACGGTGGTCATACTTGTATTCCAGACCGAATTTCACGCACGATGCCGGAGTGGCGTCAAGGTAAGTCCACCTGCCGGGTCCCTCCTCCGGGAGGTCCTTGTAGGCCAGTTGCTTAACGCCCAGCGACACAGCGCAGGACATAGCGCTCTGATGGAACTTGGGAGCTACCACCGTCACATCCCCGAACCCGGACATAATCTGGGCCAGGACGTGCAGGCCGCGCGCCTTGTAGCCGTCATCGTTGCAAAGGAGTATTTTCATACGGCAAAGATAACAAAAAAGAAGCAAAAAAGCAGGCTGCACGCGCCGCAGAGGAAATAATTGGTTCAGGGGATAATATTGTCCATTGAATTGTTGTAGCGGAACTTTGGAACAGGGTCCAGCCTGTACGGTCCGCCGAAACTTCTGGCGGCGTTTTTTTCAAATTCGTCCCATTTTACCATCACTTGTTTGTATGTCCCCGTGCTGAAGTCAAGTTCGGTTCTGATGCATTGCGGGAATGCCTCCGGAGAATAGGGATGCTCATAAGGTGCCATCCCCGGCGTAACAGCATACATATACGGGTTTGAGCCATTCATCACGGGAACGGTGCCGGGGCGGAACTTGTATGGACTGGAGAGGAAAAGTCCGGCAACAAACAGTAGTGCCTTCTGGGTATTTGAAAGATGAGGAGGAGTATAAGGAGCGAGATACTGATTAACGGATTCCATTACACGCTGGTATGTCTCCAGATTTATTCTGGCCGCACGTTCTTCTTTGCTTTCCGGATGCTCCGTTGAAAGGACCGGAAAGAAAGGGGCCATACTGTTTTGGAAGATGGGAGAGACCGTCACCGGAACAGGCTTTGGCTTTATGGCCGATGTGTCCACCTTTTCCTGAGCATTCAGGCCGATGGCACTTGCCATCAGCAGCACAAGCATATAGAGCCATTTACAATTCATTCCGGGCATTCCAGGACTCAAAAATTGTGCCGTGTCCCTGGCTGGTCCCGGCGCCTCCCTCCGCGCCGCAGAGGAAATCATCGGCAAATAACCACCAGGGGCACAGCACACAAAAAAAGAGGTGACCACAAAGGCCACCTCTTAGCGTTACACAAGGTAAACAGGGGATTATTATTTCATAATAACCTTTGCCATTTCGCAAACCTTGTTGCTGTAACCCCACTCGTTGTCGTACCAGGCGCAAACCTTTACGAAGGTCTTGTCAAGCTGGATACCGGCTTTTTCGTCGAAGATGGAGGTACGGGCGTCACCGCGGAAGTCTGTGGAGACAAGAGCCTCGTTGGTGTAACCGAGAACACCCTTGAGTTCGCCTTCTGAAGCTTCCTTCATTGCAGCGCAGATTTCCTCATAGGTAGCTTCCTTTGCGAGTTCGCAGGTGAGGTCTACGAAGGAAACGTCACTGGTGGGAACACGCAGGGACATGCCGGTGAGCTTACCGTTGAGTTCAGGGAGAACCTTACCCACAGCCTTTGCAGCGCCGGTGGAGGAAGGAATGATGTTCTCCAGGATACCGCGGCCACCGCGCCAATCCTTCTTGGAAGGACCGTCAACGGTCTTCTGGGTAGCTGTTGCAGCGTGAACGGTGGTCATGAGGCCACGGACAACACCGAACTTGTCATTGAGCACCTTGGTAAGGGGAGCAAGGCAGTTGGTGGTGCAGGAAGCGTTGGAGATGATAGCCTGACCTGCATAGGTCTTGTGGTTAACACCGTAAACGAACATAGGAGTGGCATCCTTTGAAGGAGCGCTCATGATAACCTTCTTTGCGCCGCCCTTGAGGTGAGCCTCTGCGAGCTCTGCGGTGAGGAAGAAACCGGTGGATTCAACAACGACGTCTACGCCGAGAGCACCCCAGGTGATGTTTGCGGGATCTTTCTCGCAGAAAACCTGGATCTTGTTGCCGTCAACGATGAGGTAGTTGCCTTCCACTTTGATATCGTGGTTGAACTGGCCGTGTACGGAGTCGTACTTAAGCATGTAAGCGAGGTAGTCGGGGTCAAGGAGGTCGTTGATACCTACAACCACGATGTCCTTACCAAAATTCTCAACGGCTGCGCGGAAAACCATCCTGCCGATACGGCCAAAACCGTTAATACCAAGTTTGATCATAATTTGAAACTGAATTTATTTGTTTGTTAAACGATATTTCATTTTTATCGGGGCAAATTTACTAATTTTTTTAGAGACCGCCAAGATTTTTCTTATCTTTGCATATATGAACCAGTCAAAGCCTCCCATATACCTTTTTACGGACGGTGCAGCCAGCGGGAATCCCGGTCCCGGAGGATACGGGATAGTGCTCCGCTGCGGCTCCCTCCAGAAGGAAATCTCCGGAGGTTTCCGCCTAACCACCAACAACCGGATGGAGCTCCTGGCGGTGATAATCGGCCTTGAACAGATAAAGTGGGAAAACGCAGAGGTCCATGTGGTAAGTGACTCATCCTATGTGGTTAAGGCCCTCAACGAAGGCTGGCTGGAGCAGTGGAAGCGCACCGGCTTCAAAAAGAAAAAGAACGTGGACCTGTGGCTCAGGTTCGACGCAGTCTACCATAAACACCGCGTGGCCTTCCACTGGATAAAGGGCCACGCCGGCCACCCGGAAAACGAGCGCTGCGACGCCCTTGCCGTGGCCGCTTATCATCAGCCGGACCTCCCGGAGGATACCGGCTATTTGGAAGAACAATCTACACAACTACTATAATATGGCATTACCAAAACTTGTCGTCGGAATTACGCAGGGCGACAGCAACGGAATAGGATACGAAGTAATCATAAAATCCCTGGCCGATGAACGCAGCCTTGACTCCTTCACCCCCGTGGTGTACGGCTCCTCTAAGCTCATGGGCTTCTACCGCAAGACCCTCCACAACATTGAGTCCATGGATATCAATGTCATTTCATCGGCCAAAGATGCAAAGCAGCGCAAGATAAACCTTGTGAACTGCCTCCCTGACAGCATCTACGCAGAGCCCGGCCAGAGCACCCCGGAAAGCGCCAAAAACGCCATCACGGCGCTTCAGGCTGCGGTTAAGGACCTCAAGGACGGCCTCATAGACGTGCTTGTCACCGCCCCCATCAACAAGAGGGCCATGAACGCGGAGGGCTTTGCCAACACCGGCCACACGGAGTATCTCCAGAAGGAATTCGGGGCCGATGACGTCACCATGATCATGGTCTCGGACCAGCTCAAGGTTGGCGTCGTGACGGGCCATATTCCCCTGAGGGACGTCCCCAAGGCCATTTCCAAGGACAGCATCGTTGGAAAGCTCAAGATAATGAAGGCATCCCTTGAAAGGGACTTCGGCATAAACGACCCCAAGATTGCGGTCCTTGGCCTCAACCCCCACTGCGGAGACGGAGGCCTTCTTGGCGACGAAGAGCAGAACATCATCCTCCCCGCCGTGAAGGAAGCGCAGGCCCAGGGCATCCAGGCCTTTGGTCCGTACTCCCCCGACGGCTTTTTCGGCCTTGGAAACTATTCCCGCTTTGACGCCACCCTTGCCATGTACCATGACCAGGGCCTGGCGCCGTTCAAGGCAATTGCCTTTGCGGAGGGCGTGAATTTCACCGCCGGCCTTCCGGTTGTTCGCACTTCCCCGGACCACGGCACCGCCTATGAGATGGCCGGCCGCGACGAAGCAGATCCCCGTTCCATGATGAGCGCCATCTACACGGCAATTGACATCTTCCGCCGCCGCCTCCAGTACGACACCCTCATGGAAGGCCGCCTGAAAGAGGAATAGCTATGGTTCCGGAGCTCATAGACAAGTACGTTTTCCTGGTCCAGACTTTCATTGAGGCCGGAAGTGCGGGCTTGTCCCTTCAGGAGCTCCAGGACAGATGGGAGGGCCGATACCGAGAGCCTTACCCCCGCCGCACCTTTGTGAATCACAGGGCGGCCGTGGCTGAGGTTTTCGGGGTTGAGATAACCTGCGACAGAAGCACCAACCGGTACTACATAGACGCCGGGGAAAGCGCCGTGGACAAACGCGCCGCAACAGAGTACCTCATAGATACTTTCACGGTAAGGAGCCTCCTCACCCTTGGGCAGGAGCGCCTCAGCGGCCGCGTGAGCGTAGAGGAGATCCCCTCCGGACATAAATACCTCACATCCATCATGGAAGCCATGCTGGATAATGCAGTGCTCTCAATAGAATACCGCAAATACCTGAGTACGGAAACGGACCTCAGGACCATACGTCCCTATGCCCTGAAGGAATTCGAGAAGCGCTGGTACGTTGTTGCCTACAGCGAAAGCGCCGGGGATCTCCGCACCTTCGCACTTGACCGCATTGCCGGCCTAAGGCGTAACGGAGACCATTTCAAGATGCCCGCCGGGTTCAGCGTGGAAAAACTCTTCCAGCCCAGTTTCGGCATCTATCTCCCGGAAGGTGAAAAGCCCGTTCTGGTGAAGATACGCACCACCCTCCGTGAAGCCGCATACCTTGAAGACCTTCCCCTCCATCCCAGCCAGGTACTCCTTTCAAAGGATTCAAGCTCATGCATCTACGCCATGACCCTCATCCCCAACCCCGGATTCATCATGGAACTGTGCAAGCGCGGAGACCGCCTGGAAGTGCTGGAGCCCCTGAGCCTTAGAAAAGCCGTCATGGAAGAATTGAAAAAAGCTTTGAAACAATATGAGAATTAAGTTCACCCTTGCGATGGCCGCCGCCATTTGCGCCGCCCTCGCCTGCAAACAAACACAGATGAAACCACAGCAAGGTTATATCGGCCCTTCTGCCATTGAAATTACGGACGGGCATATGACTCCGGAGGTGCTCCTATCGCTTGGCCGCCTCTCGGACCCCCAGCTTTCCCCTGACGGAAAAACCATCCTCTATGGCGTCAGCTACACTTCCATTGCGGAAAACCGCAGCGTCCGTAACCTTTTCACCATCCCCGTGGAAGGCGGTGACCCCACCCCTCTCACAATGGACGGAAAGAGCATCTCAGGCGCACGCTGGAGCCTTGACGGAAAATCCGTCTTCTTCCTCCAGGGTGGGAAGCTCTGGGAAGCCCCGCTGAAGGGCGGAAAGCTTGGGAAGAGAACTCTCAGGGCCGATGTCCCCGGCGGAATTGACGATTACCTCCTCTCCCCGGACCAGTCCCAGATGATCTACGTCAAAGGCGTCCACAGCCATGTGGAGGTGCCTTCAGACACGGATCCCGCCCTTGACAAGGCCAAGGCCTATGCCACGGAAGACCTTATGTACCGCCACTGGGACCACTGGCGCACGGAGATTGCCCACAGCTTTGTGGCTCCCCTTGTGAACGGGGTTGTGACTGAGGGCATGGACATCCTTGGGGAGGAAGAGCAGCTGTTTGAGCTTCCCAACGGCCCGTTCTCTGACATCGCGGACCTTTGCTGGAGCCCCGACGGCCGCTATATCGCCTACTCCTGCAAGAAGCTCAGCGGCAAGGAGTACGCCTTCTCAACAAACACCTGCATCTTCATCTACTGCCCCCTCACCGGAGAAACCTCCCAGGTAACCTTCGATGGCGGCTACGACACCCACCCTGTCTGGAGCCCGGACGGCACCCGCCTTGCATGGCTTTCTATGGAAAGGGACGGCTATGAGGCCGATAAAGTGCGCCTCATGCTTGCCGATGTAATCTATGGGGAAGACGCTGAAGGCCAGAGCGCAAACCCTGCCGTGGAGAACATCCGTGACATATCGGCCTCATTCAAATATAATGTAGACTCTCCCGTCTGGGCCGATGACAGCCAGTCCATCTACTTCAGTGCCCTTACGGAAGGCCTTGGCGCCGTGTACAACGTGGTGCCGGATGCAGGTGAGATCTTCCGCCTCACCGCAGACAATCTGTGGTTCGACTTCGGGTCACCTTTTGGCATCCAGCAGGACGGAACGCTCCTTACAACCTTCATGTCCATGGACTTCCCCACGGAACTTGTGGCCGTGAACGATAATGCCGTGCGTCAGATAACCTTCGAGAACGAGCACATCCTCTCCCAGCTGGATAAGCACGAGACCGAGGCCAGGATGATAAAGACCGTGGACGGCCAGGACATGCTCACCTGGGTCCTCTATCCTCCGCAGTTTGACCCCGCAAAGACTTACCCCGCCATAGAGATTACCCTCGGAGGCCCTCAGGGCACGCTTTCCCAGGACTGGAGCTACCGCTGGAACTACCTTCTCATGTGCCATCAGGGCTATGTGGTGGTGCTTCCCAACAGGCGCGGAACAACAGCCTTCGGGCAGCCCTGGTGCGAGCAGATTTCCGGAGACTATATCGGCCTTAATATGCAGGATTACCTCTCTGCTGCAAAGGCCATCAAGGCAGAGCCCTATATCTCCGGCGTTGCGGCCTGCGGCGCTTCCTATGGCGGTTACAGCGTGTATTACCTTGCAGGTATCCACGGTGATGTCTATGACTGCTTCATAGCCCATGCGGGTATCTTCAATGAGGAGCACATGTACATGACCACTGAGGAAATGTGGTTCCCCAACTGGGACAACGGCGGCACTCCCCTTGAGTATGCATACGCTCCCGATCAGGTGGGCGCAGCAGGAGACGGCGTAACCTTTGGCGGCATCCAGCAGGGCGGTTCCCCCTGGAGCTCACTTCCCAAGGCCAGAAGGCACTACGACAACTCCCCTCACAAACTGGTCCAAAACTGGCACACGCCCATCCTCTGCATCCACGGCGGCTCGGACTTCCGCGTACCTGTGGATGAAGGCATGGCAGCCTTCAACGCTGCCCAGATGATGGGTGTCCCCTCAAAGCTCATAGTGTTCCCTGAGGAAAACCACTGGATCCTCCAGCCCCAGAACGCCCTCTACTGGCACCGCAGCTACTTCGGCTGGCTTGACCGCTGGATGAAATAGCCCACGCCCCCTCCTCCCCCCACGCGTAATGCCGATGCGGTGGAGCCTATATAGCTAATACTGAGTGATTTACAGAGTTGTTTGGGATTACCGGTTTTCCCAAATAACTCTGTAAATTATTGTATATTAACAACTTAACCTCCACCGCTTACCTTTTCCCCCTTTTTTACTATCTATTCTTATGACTTTTCCAAGTGATGCTTGAAGAAGTTGCAAGGATAGGGTGTTCTCTTCGATTCATCGTCCCGTTGATTTACAGTAATTGCGCTCATAGGGGCGTCCCGCCCCTGGC